>Ga0256407_10000862_pt1 | contig 68358 bp, 56 predicted proteins | sample RumenRJG_04DNA_FD_193489 | JGI IMG/M metagenome (GOLD analysis project Ga0256407, IMG submission 193489) | Bovine rumen microbial communities from Lethbridge, Alberta, Canada - RJG_04 | ecosystem: Host-associated > Mammals > Digestive system > Stomach > Rumen | place: Canada: Alberta... | reverse complement strand
TGATCCCTCTCGCCTCCCGGATGAGCTTCTCCGCCTGCACGCCCTTCATGTGCTTCGAGGAGGGATTGCCGTAATTCTCCAGCATCGCGTAATCCACCGCCTCCCGGACCTTGTCAAAGACCCGGGTGGTGGCGCAGTTATCAAGATATGCTTCCATAAATATCCGTTTCCTTCTTTGAATTTCTGAAAAATGCAGCCGCTGCCCTTATTCTTCCAGCTGAAGCATCAGGGCTGACAGAATGCAGAGCCCCGCCGTCTCCGTGCGGAGAATCCGTTTTCCCAGGGTGACAGGGTAAAATCCTGCTGCCTCGGCGGCCTCTACCTCCGCCGGGTCAAACCCGCCCTCCGGCCCGATGAACACGGCGATATCGGTTCCCGGCGCTGCAGAAGAAACGGCCCGCCTCGTAGCCCCGATGCCCTCCGCGTTCTCGTAGGGCATAAGCTTCAGCGCATAAGAGGATGCCTCCGCCAGGGCCTCCGCAAACTTCATGACCCCGGCAACCTGCGGGACCATGCTCCGCTTTGACTGCTTCGCGGCGGACTCGGCGATGGCATTCCATCGGACAACCTTCTGGGCTGCCTTTTTTTCATCCAGCTTTACCACCGCATTCCGGGTGGCCACCGGAATGATCCGATATGCCCCCAGCTCTACGGCCTTCTGGATAATCATTTCCATCTTGTCGCTCTTGGGAAGTCCCTGAAAGAGATGAATTCTTGCCGCAAGCTCCCGGTCCTCTTCACACCGGTAAAGAATCCGGCAGAGCACATCCTCCGGGGAGAATTCCTCCGTCCTGCACATCCAGTCGCCGCCGGCGGTGCTGCTTACAAGTATCTCCTCGCCGGGCTTCATGCGCAGAACTCTGGTCATATGGACCGCGTCCTGTCCGGTGATGGTCACCGTCTCTTCGGCAAATGCCTCCGGCTCCGCAAAAAAGTGATACATGGATCAGATTCTCCTGGCTGTCACGGATACCCACTCTCCCTGGCGGGTGACTCCGATCAGTTCAAAGTCTTTGTTCGCTGTGATGGCATCCACCACATCCTGCTCCTTTGTATTGATGATGCCGGAGGTGATAAAGATGCCGCCCTTCTTGATATGGGGGGCAATCTCTCCCTGCAGCATGAGAATCACGGGAGCGAGAATATTCGCCACCGCAATATCGTAACGGTCAAATCCGACCTCCTGCTGCACGGCCGCATCATCGATGATATTGCCCTGGATCACATGGAACTTCTCCGGAGCAATGTCATTGGATGCAAGGTTCTCCCGCACCGCATCGATGGCATTCTCATCCAGGTCCGTTCCGCAGACATGGCCCGCGCCCAGCTTCAGGGCCGCGATGCCCAGGATGCCGCTGCCGGTGCCCACATCCAGCACTTCCATACCCGGCTTTACATACTCTCGGATCTGGCGGATGCAGAGCTGGGTAGTCTCGTGCAGACCCGTTCCGAAGGCGGTTCCCGGGTCAATCTGGATCAGCAGCTTATCCTTATGCTCCTCCGGGATCTCCTCCCAGGTGGGCTTGATCAGGATATCGTCCACGGTAAAGGGCTTGAAATACTGCTTCCAGTTGTTGATCCAGTCCTTGTCCTCCGTCTCCGACTCCTCGATGGTGCAGGGACCGGGATCTGCAAACATCCGCAGCTCCTCCACCGCGTCATGGACCTTGGAAAGGGTCATCGCAATCTCCTCCGGACCCAGATCCGCATCCAGGAAGAAGGAAACCTTCGCTGTGCCGTCATCCGGCGGAAGCTCCGGCAGGATGTCGATAAACATCCCTTTTGTCTCCTCCTCGGTGAGGGGAACATTGTCCTCTATCTGGATTCCTTCGATGCCGATCTCATCCAGAGAAGCGCTTAAGAGATCCACCGCATCCGTGCGGGTATCCATCGTATATTTCTTCCACTTCATATGTATTCTCCTTATCACATTCCCGTAAGAAGCTTCACAAACAGCAGGCACAGCACCACCATCACCACCGGGCGCACGTACTTCGCCCCGTCATGAATCACCAGCCCGGTCCCCACATAGTTCCCGAGCATACTGGATACGCCTGCTGCCAGTCCCAGGGCAATCCACACCTTTCCGTTCAGCAGAAATGTCACCACTGCCGCCGCATTAGAGGCGCAGTTGATGGCCTTCGTGGTTCCGGCCGCCTCCCGCAGAGACATTCTGGCAGCCTCCGTCAGGATCAGCAGCAGAAACGTGCCGGTGCCGGGTCCGTAGAATCCGTCATACATGCCGATGAAAAAGGCTGCGGACAGGGCAATCAGAAAGACCTTCCGCTCCGGAATGGTCCCCACTTTCATATCCTTTCCCAGGTTCTTGTCTCCGAGTACCAGAACACCGATGATCGGAATGGACACCATCATCAGGGTTCGCACCGCCTGCTCGCTGACCAGCAGCGTAAGACTCGCCCCGACGTATGAGCCGACAAGGGCCGCCGGGATATAGTACATCACCTTTTTCCACGGAATGTAACCACTTTTTGCAAACCGGGCCGTCGACAGCGTGGTTCCGCAGACAGAGCCCATCTTGTTGGTTCCGAGCGCCATGTGGGGCGGAATCCCCACCAGCATATAGGTCGGCAGCGTGATGAGTCCTCCGCCGCCGGCGATGGCGTCCACGATACCTGCCAGAAAAACCATCGGACACACGATAGCAAACTGCATCCAGGTCGGCATATTGCTTAATCCTCTCTGTTTCTTTCGTCCAGCAGAAATTCTGCCAGAACGGTATTACTCACATCCAGCCCCTGATCTGTCAGCCACCAGTGTTTATCCTTTTCATGGTCCTGTTCCATCAGCCCCTTAGCTGCCATGGTGCCGAGAACATCGCCGTAGATATCGGTCAGGCGCCTTCCGAACCTCTTCTGGAAATCCTGTTCCGATACGCCTTCCGTAAGCCTGAACCCCAAGAACATGAATTCTTCCATCTGCTCCGTAAGCGTCAGCTCCTGCACATCCTCCAGATGGCGTCCCGCCCCGAAGTCCGCCGCAGAATATGCCATATACCGATCCTTTTCCCGGATGACCGAAAACCGCTTCTGTTCGATGAGCGAGGCTGCCCCCAGGCCCAGGCCCAGGTACTCCGTCCCGTCCCAGTAGCCCCGGTTGTGGCGGCATTCATACCCCGGCAGCGCATAGTTTGATATCTCATACCGGTGAAAGCCAGCTTCCTGCAGCATCGTCTTGGTCAGATGATACATTTCCCTGTCGGCCCGCTCCCCGGGAATCCGTTTTTCTTCCGGGAACTGCTTTAACAGCTTCTCCGGCATAGCCTCATACTCCCCGTACTCCGCCACCGCCTCCGCCATGGCGCCGTACTCCTCATAAAAGGGTGTTTCCGGCTCCACAATCAGGCTGTAGGCGGAGATATGCTCCGGTTTAAGTGCAAGCACCGTCCGGAGCGTGTGCTCCCAGGTTGTTACGCTCTGCCCCGGCAGGGCGCTCATCAGATCGATATTGATATTGTCAAATCCCATGCTGCGGGCAAGCCCGTAATTCTCTTGAAACTCCCCGAAGGTATGGATCCGGCCCAGAAGCTTCAGCTCCTCATCGGAGGCCGACTGCAGCCCGATGCTCAGGCGGTTTATGCCGCCCTCCTTCCAGGCCGAAAGTTTTTCCTTCGTGATGGTTCCCGGATTGGCCTCGATGGTCCATTCGAAACCATCCTCCAGTGGAAAATGTTTCCGCACTGCCTCCGCAAGTCTCCGGAACTGGTCCGGATGAAGAAGGGACGGGGTTCCGCCGCCGATAAAAACCGACGAAACCATTTTCCCCCGTATCTCCGGGCGCGCCGCCATCTGCTCCATCTCCGCCGTCAGCTGGTACAGGTAAGAATCCACCTGCCCGGCGGGGCAGAACTGTGAGGAGCCGCAGGACTTGTCCGCACCTGCGGTGCACTCCCAGACGTCCCCCACGGGGAAGGACAGAAAGTCGCAGTACCGGCACTTCCTTACGCAGAAGGGGATATGTATATATAGTTCCATGTTACTCCGCATCCAGCTTCAGGACGCTCATGAAGGCGGACTGGGGGATGGAGACATTGCCCACCTCGCGCATCCGCTTCTTGCCTTCCTTCTGCTTCTCCAGAAGCTTTCTCTTTCGCGAGATATCGCCGCCGTAGCACTTGGCAAGAACGTCCTTCCGCATGGCGCGGACCGTGGTTCTCGCGATGATCTTGCCGCCCACGGCCGCCTGGATGGGGATCTCGAAGAGGTGTCTCGGAATCTCCTTCTCAAGCTTCTCGCACATCTTCTTGCCCCGCTCGTAGGCGGAATCCGCAAAGACGATGAAGGACAGGGCGTCGACTGCTTCCTTATTGACCAGGATATCCAGCTTCACCATCTTCGACTGCTGGTAGCCCTTCAGCTCATAGTCCAGGGAAGCGTAGCCCCGGGACCGGGATTTCAGCGCGTCAAAGAAATCGTAGATAATCTCGTTGAGGGGCAGCTCGTACTTCAGGATGGCTCTGGTGGACTCCACATACTCGGTGTCCAGGTAGACGCCGCGCCGCTCCTGGCAGAGCTTCATGATGGCGCCCACATACTCGGTGGTCACCATGATCTCCGCGGAGACGATAGGCTCCTCCATGTGCTCGATCTCCGTCGGCTCCGGCAGATTGGACGGGTTGGTCAGCTCAATCATGGTGCCGTCGGTCTTATATACATGATAGACAACGCTGGGCGCGGTGGTCACCAGGTCCAGGTTGTACTCTCTCTCCAGTCTCTCCTGGATGACATCCAGATGGAGAAGGCCCAGGAATCCGCAGCGGAAGCCGAAGCCCAGGGCAAGAGAGGTCTCCGGCTCAAAGAAGAGGGCCGCGTCATTTAACTGCAGCTTCTCCAGAGCGTCTCTGAGGTCCGGGTACCGGTTGGTGTCTGCCGGGTAAATGCCGCAGTACACCATGGGCGTAACCTTCTTGTAGCCCGGCAGCGGCTCTGCACAGGGGCGAAGGGCTTCTGTCACCGTATCTCCGACTCTTGCCTGACGGAGATCCTTGATGCTGGCGGTAAAGTAGCCCACCATGCCGCAGTCCAGGGACTCATCGGGGATAAACTGGCCCGCGCCGAAGTACCCGACTTCCACAATATCGCATTCCGCGCCGGAGGCACACATCTTCACCTTCATGCCCTTCCGGATGGAGCCGTTCTTCACCCGGACAAAGACGATGACGCCCTTGTAGGAGTCATAGACCGAATCAAAGATCAGTGCCTGCAGCGGTGCCTCCGGGTCGCCGGCGGGTGCCGGCAGCTTCGTCACGATATCCTCCAGCACCTGGTCCACATTCAGGCCGGTCTTGGCGGAAATCCGCGGGGCATCCGAGGCATCCAGGCCGATGATATCCTCTATCTCGGCGGCCACCTCATCCGGGTGGGCGCTGGGAAGATCCGTCTTGTTCAGTACCGGGAATACCTCCAGGTCATGGTCCAGGGCCAGGTATACATTGGCCAGGGTCTGGGCCTCCACGCCCTGGGTGGAATCCACCACCAGAACAGCGCCGTCGCAGGCAGCGAGGCTCCTGGAAACTTCATAATTAAAGTCCACGTGTCCCGGGGTATCAATCAGATTCAGGATATATTCATTGCCATCCTTTGCCTTGTAGACGGTCCGGACCGCCTGGGACTTGATGGTTATGCCCCTCTCCCGCTCCAGATCCATGTTGTCCAGGACCTGGTTCTGCATCTCCCTGCTGGTGAGAAGTCCCGTCATCTCGATGATACGGTCCGCCAGCGTGGATTTGCCGTGGTCGATATGGGCGATGATACAGAAATTTCTTACTTTGGACTGGTCTGTCGCCATGAATTATCACTCCTGTCCGTCTCTCTCCCGGTCCCGCCGCATAAGATTCCGGGCGGCGCCGGGACATAATACTACGAATATATACCATACCATTTCCGCCAGGTTTTTGCAAACAGATTCGGGAATACAATGAATCACCCCATCTGCTCCGCAGATGGGGTGGTCCTCCTGTATCTGTATTATCTTTACAATGCCTTACCTGGCAAGCCTCTCCAGCACAGCCTTCACTCTCTGGAAGTCCACGCTGCACTTTCCTTCACTGATTCCTACGGGAACCGTTTCATCAAAACTGTAAGTCTTTGTTTCCTCCTTCGGATCCTTCTCATAACTGTGAACCGTCACCTGCATAAGCTCCGGGTCCACAATCCAGTACTCCCGCACGCCGGCCTCGCTGTACTTGTACGCCTTCAGCAGCATGTCCTTCCTGCGGGTGGACTTTGAGAGAATCTCAATGACGAAAGGCGGTGCGCCCTTGGTATAGCCGTCCTCCCCGATCATGGAATCATCACAGAGCACATAGATATCCGGCTGAAAGATATTCTTATTATCCTTCATCAGCCAGACATCGTGGGGTGCCATCACCACCAGGCAGTCCTTCCCGCACCGGTCTATATGCTCCTGAAGCTGAAATACTATATTCAGCAGTACCTGCTGATGTATCAGTCTCGGCGATGCCATATCGTAAAGCACACCATCGATCAGTTCTGTCCGCACATCATCCGGCAGCATATCCCGGTCTTCAGCCGTATATTCTCCCTGATGTTTTCCCGGAAGCAGGGGATAACTGTCATCATAGGTGACCGCAGAGCTCTCGTAATGATACGGTACCCCAGGTTCTGCGATTCGGCCCCGGGACACGGCATGGGTATATTTCAGACTTGTAGAGCCGGCTTCATCATCTCCGCCAAGTACCCTCTCCAGTGCCGCCATCACCTCATACCGGGGAGACTTTGTATATCCTCCCAGAACCTTCTGTACCGTGCCTAAAGGAATTCCGCTTTTCTCCGCGATCTGCTGATAAGTCAGCCCAAGCTGCATCTTACGGATTCTCATCTCTTCTCTTGTCATCATTCCAGCCTCCGAATCTCTCATGAACGTCCGCTGTCGCCGAATTATGATATATAATTATCTTACCAGAGCGTTCCGGTAATTTCAATCCATATTTGAATTATATATTCCATATATATTCATTTTTATCCATATTTGGATACTGTTTCAGGTCTTACTTTCAGGTACTTTCAGCGCAAATCCCTATTTCGGCTTACGACGTTTCGATATGAAGAATTTAGATGTACTATTTTCCGTTCTAACAGTGTTTTCATGACAGGTACATCTAAAATATTCCCCATCACCCGGGATTAAGCTGTATTTTCAGGTGTTCCTGACAATTTATCCTGATTTCTTCTCTTATTTTTGGAGGGAATACAACTCAGAACATCTTTCAAAAGATGATATGAGATGTAAACATTCAGAAATCAGATGTAAAGTGTGCAAGAATGCATCTCAATTCAGGGAAGAGAAGGATGTTGGGCTGAATCGTCATCGCATCCGCCCCAGGTCCTGTCGCGCAGGCAGGGGACTGTCCGCCCATACCGGGCGGAACAGTCCCCTGCTGCAAATCTGTCATTCAATTGTCAGGTCCCGCCTGCGGGGCCCGGTGATAAAGAAGAAAACCCCTCCGGTTACAGGATTACATGGAGGTGTATCCGCCGTCTACGGGAACCATGATGCCGGTCACATAGGAGGAAGACGGGGAAGCCAGGAAGATGGCTGCCGGGTCAAGCTCGCCCTCGTTGCCGTATCTCTCCAGCGGAATCATGGTCTTGGCGTTCTGCTGGAAGAAATCGCTGTCCAGGGTTTCCTTGGTGAGCGGTGTGTAGAAGTAGCCCGGGCAGATAGCGTTCACGGTGATGCCGTACTTGCCCCACTCTGCTGCCAGGCCTCTGGTCAGGTTGACTACGCCGCCCTTCGCTGCGTGATACGGAGAGCTGGGAGCTACCTTGTTGCCTACTAAGCCGTACATGGAAGCGATGTTGATGATGCGGCCGTACTTTGCCGGGATCATGGCTTTCTTGGCAACTGCTCTGGACATCTTGAATGTGCCGAAGAGGTCAACATTCATCTCGCCGGCGAACTGGTCGTCAGTGATATCCTCTGCCGGAGCAACGGCGCCGGTGCCTGCGTTGTTGATCAGGATATCGATTCTTCCGAAGTGCTCCATGACCTTGTCCACAGCCTCAGTGACCATCTGGGTATCCGTGATATCGCAGCGAATGCCGATGGCGTCCACGCCGAATTCTTTCTTGATGTCCTCGGCAACTTCTTCCACCAGGTTCTGACGTCTTGCCAGAGCAACGATATTGCAGCCCTGATTAGCCAGAGCCTTAGCCATCTGTACGCCGAGGCCGGTAGAGCAGCCTGTGACGATCGCTACCTGTCCTTTGAGATCAAAGTAATTCTTCATATTCCGCATCCTCCTTTTAGTAAAACATCATTGTCTGCCTTTTTGCAGTTAGTATAGTATAACACATAACAACGGCAATTCAAATAGACTATTGATAGAAATTATACGCATCGATCACCCCGAAAACCACGAAAAAAAAGCAGAAGAAACTTCCAGGAATCTCTATTGACAAGCCGTCATGGATTGGCTAAAATACTAGGGTATGTTTACATTGAACTGCCGTGTCAAGGTTTAATGCAGACCAGCAGCGAATCCCCAAGCCACGCCCCGTCAGCGGAGGTTTTCCGGGAGAAACTGCATACGAAGCATATTTCATTTGTATTTCATATGGAGGAATTTCCTGATGGCTAACATTAAATCTGCCAAGAAGAGAATCAAGGTTGCCGAGAAGAAGGCTGCAAGAAACAAGTCAATCCGTTCTGAGGTTAAGACTGAGATCAAGAAGGTTGAGGCTCTCGCTGCTGCAGGCGATAAGGCTGCTGCTGAGGAGGCTCTCAAGCACGCTACTTCCGTTATCGAGAAGGCAGGAACCAAGGGCGTATACGCGAAGAACAACGTATCCCGCAAGGTTTCCCGCGTGGCTAAGGCTGTTGCCAAGGTTCAGTAATTAACCCGATTCTGAATAGATAGAAGAAGACGCATTCCGTGGGTGTGACGGAATGCGTCTTTTTTTGTACGATACGGCCTGCAGGCGGCCGCTTTTTTTGTACTAATGTTTGTTCTTCGCCCGGCTGATTCTCTTCTTTCCCGGCACAATAGCCCTCTGGGGACATACCAGGATACAGAGATGACAGCCTACGCACTTTTTGCCGTCCAGCTCAGGTTTCCGGTCTTCTCCCAGACGAATCGCCTGGTGGCCGCCGTCAGCGCAGGAAATCATGCAGCGTCCGCAGCCGATGCACCGTTCCTTCTTAAACCGTGGGAACAGGATGGTATCCCGCTCCAGGACATCGGTGCTTTCGCTGACATAGTCCAGGCCCTCTCCGCAGATCTGCCGCACGTTCTGCAGTCCGTTTTCCGCCAGATACCGGGCAAGGCCCGCCTTCAGGTCATCGATGATCCGGTACCCGTACTGCATCACAGCCGTACAGACCTGAACGCTCCCCGCACCCAGCAGCAGATACTCCAGCGCATCATCCCAGTTTTCGATGCCGCCGATGCCGCTCAGATGCATGCCGGAAAGGTTTTTGTTCTGTGCCAGCTCTGTGATAAAGCGAAGGGCCACCGGACGTACGACCTTTCCGCTGTAGCCGCCCACGGCAGACATCCCGTGTACTGCCGGCGAGGAAACATAACTGAAGGGATTTACGCCCATAATGCTCTTGATTGTATTGATGGCGGCAATGCCGTCCGCGCCGCCCCGTTTTGCGGCCTCCGCTGCGGGACTCATCCGGTCAACATTCGGGGTCAGCTTTGCGATAACCGGAATCTTCGTCCCCCGCTTTGCTGCGGCGGTATAGCGCTCCACCAGCTCCGGAATCTGTCCGATATCGGACCCAAGCCCCTCTTCCATCATGTTGGGGCAGGAAAAATTCAGTTCTACCGCATCCGCTCCGTTCTCCTCGCAGAGTCTTGCCAGCGACTCCCATTCTGCCTCATCCTGTCCCATGATGGAGGCAAGGATAAACTTGGTCGGATAGTTTTTCTTCAGCTCCCGGAAAATGGCCATATTCTCTTCCACGCTCTGGTCGGAAAGCTGTTCCACATTTTTAAAGCCGATGATGGTGCCATTATCACCGTGGATCGCGGAAAACCGAGGGGAAGCCTCATGAATCTCAAAGGAGCAGATGGTTTTGAAAGCGATGCCCGCCCATCCGGCCTCAAAGGCCCGGGCGCACATGTCATAGGTGCTTGCCACCACGGAGGAGGCCAGCAGGAAGGGATTCTCCAGAGGAATCCCGCACATCTCGGTGCGAAGGGAGGCATAATCGACCGTGAGGTTCTTCTCCAGATTCGGCTTTACCTCTTCTGCGAGTTTCATCATCAGACTGCGGATCGGCACTTCCTCTTCCCGGATGCAGGCCTCCTCACAGGGCGCATCGCAGGAAATGCACGGATTCTCCGGTATTTCCGATGCCGCCGTCTCCTCATTGTGAAACCAGATTCTGCGCAGCAGGGCGGCCGGATCCATCCTGTCGCAGGCCCTGCTGCATGGGGCGTCATAGCACAGTGTGCATCGTATCATGTTGCTGCGATGTATCTTCCTCTTCTGCATAAACTACCTCCCTGCGATCATTAGTTCCACGGCAATCCGGTCGTTCATGCTGCCGGTTTTTACCGCTTCTTCCAGTTCCACGGCCCGCTGCACCCGCAGAACAATCTCCTCTCTGGTATAGGCGCCGGCCTGTCCGATAAGCTTTCTCGCGGCGAAGGGCGGAATCTTGAGCACCGAGGCAATCTTCCCCCGGTCTGTTCCTGTCTGCTGCATGTCTTTCACTGCCATAAGCTGGCTCATCTGTCTTGCAATCAGAAAGAGAATGCGCATCGGCGGCTCCTTCATGGCCAGAAGGTCCCGGTACAGGTTCATCGCCTGCTCCGTCTTTCCCGCGATGATGGCATCTACCATCTCAAAGATCCGGTTTTCCGTCCTGGATGTCACCACTTCGCGGACATCCTCTACAGTTACTGCGTCTCGATCGCCCACATAAGCGACCAGCTTGTCCAGCTCGGACATGATATTGTTCATGTCCTGACCGGTCCGCATCAGCAGCTCCTCCAGGGTACTGGCGGATACACTTTTCCCGTTCTTCTTCAGATACCGGGCCGCCCACATGATAAGATCCTTCTCTTCCTGCCGGGCGAGCTCCGCGATCCTTCCGTGCTCCTTCACCGCCTTGTACAGCCGGTTTCTCTTATCGACCTCCTGCTCCACAAAGACGATGCAGGTACTCTCCGGCACCTTCGGCAGGTATTCTGCCAGCTCCTCCTGCCCTTTTTTGAAAAATCCGCTGTCCTCCACCAGAATCAGCCGTCTGTCGGCAAAGAAGGGCATGGTTTCCGACAGGTTGATGATCTCCCTGACGTCAATGTCCCGGCCGGTAAAGATGTTGAGATTCATGGTATCGTCTCCGGCGATGGCGGACCTGAGCTGCTTTTTATAGCTCTGCTTCAGGAATTCCTCCTCCCCGTACAGAAGGTAGACCGTCGAAAACTCTCCCTTTTTGATATCCTCATCCAGCACATTCTTCATTCGTTAATACCACTTCGCATTTCTCATATACTTCTGTGCGTAGGTGCAGATACCAACGCACTTTTCACAGACGCCGCTTCTTATGAATTCTTCGCACTTTGGGCGGTCAATCAGAACACGCTCCTCGGTTCCGGGCGTCCAGACCTTTCCGGTCAGCGCCTCTGCGGGACAATTGCCCACACAGACTCTGCAGGCGCCGCAGTGAGATTCCGTCTCCGGTTCCGAAGGGGTGACGGGCATGTCCGTCAGAATCACGGCGCTCCGCACGCAGGGGCCGAAATCCCGCACAAGAAGCCTCCCGTTTCTCCCGATCCATCCGAGTCCTGCAGCCGCGCCGGCCCGGTCAATCCGGAACCGATCTGCTTCGCGGATCCCGGGATATTCTCCCTCCTCCGGAAGCATTGCCATCAGGCCTTCTGCACGGTATCCCTCATTCCGGAGCTTCTCCATGCCGGCGAGAAGAATCTCGGCCAGGTTATGGTCCATCCTGGCACAGGCTGCCGTATACTGCCCATAGGGGCCCGACCGGAGATAGCCCGCAATCCGCACCGGAAGGCGGAGTAAAACCACAATTCCCTGCTGCATCGAAGACTCCTCCGAAAGCCAGGAAAGTCCCGCAGCCGCACCGGCCCGCTCCGCGCCGTTATATTTCAGATATTCCAGCAGTTCTTCTGTATTCATCGCGTATTCTGCCTCCCTCTGCTGTACTGAGTATACCTTATTTTCCTTCCATTTGTCCATATATGCACCGCGCCGCCCCAGGCCGTGCAGAGGATCGTCGTCCCGGCATCCCGGAGGCGATTGATGGTTTCCTCTGCCGGATGTCCGTAGGGATTCTCCTTCCCGCAGGAGATCACCGCAAGCCCCGGTTTAAAGCTTCTGAGAAATGTCTCCGATGTGGATGTTCCCGACCCGTGATGGGCTGTCTTCAGGACGCTGAGCATCCCCCGCTGCTCAGCCTCATTCCGGAGAATTCTCTCCTCTTCCGCTGCGCCGATATCTCCCGTAAGCATCATCCGGAATCTCCCGTATTCTGCAAGAAATACCAGGGAATGGGCGTTTCTGTCAGGAGAGCCGGTTTCGGATGTAAATCCGGACGCTTTTCCGGGATTCATGCACAGGAGCGTAAGGTCCCCGCATCGGAGCTTATCTCCCTCCTTCATCCAGACAACCTCCATCCCCCGCTCAGCCGCCGCGTTCTCCAGCATGCCATATGCCTCATCTCCTTTTCCTGCGGCCGGCATTACCAGCGTATCTGCCTCCACATCACGGCATTCCTCCAGAAGGAAACGGATCCCGCTTACATGGTCCTCATCGGCGTGACTTACGAGAACATAATCCAGGTGGGAGGTGCCAAGGCACTGCAGCGCAGGCAGAAGCCGCATTTCCCCGAGGTTCTTTACATCCGAGCTTCCGCAGTCCGAAAGGATGGCCCCGTCGGCGCACCGCACAAGAAGCCCGTCTCCCTGCCCCACATCCAGAAACCAGAGGTCCAGTCCCCGGATCGGGTGCCAGAGGAGAATTAAGAGGGCGGCAATGATGCAGAGGCACTTTCCGGAGCGGGATGACACCGGTCCCCGAATTCTTCCCCACAGCCCTTCGTCCGGAACCCCCGTCCTGCTCCCGATACCGAATGCCATCCAGAGCAGCAGATAGAACAGGACAATTCTCCACAGGGAAGGCCGCCCCGGGACAAGCTGGGCAAAGGGAATCCTTCCCGTCCATTCACAGAGCCTCCGGTACAGAAGGAAGATATAGTGGCAGGGCCCCATGGCCATCCGTGCCAGCCGGAATACCCCTGCGGAGGCGCCGGAACATCCCCACAGCATTGCCGCCCGGGACAGACTCCAGAGACCGACGGCGCAGATGGCGCTTCCCGCCGCGTAAGCCAGCAGCGGAATCACGGCCAGATTTAAGAGGAATGCCAGAACCGGCAGCCGGAAATAGTGCCACAGCGTAATGGGCATCACAAAGAGCTGCAGGAAGAGAGAAACCCGCAGCGGCGCAGGAATCTGCCGCTTCTCCTCTTCCCCGGTAAAGAGCCTCGCCCTGTGTTCTTCCTTTTCCAGATCCCCCAGAATTCCGATGGCAAGCACGGCGCCGAAGCTGAGCTGCAGTCCGGAGGAAAAGAGCAGCCAGGGAGAATGGACCGCAAGCAGAAGAAGCGCCAGTCCCCAGGCGGACAGCATGTCATAGCCTCTCCCCGGTATCGCTGCCGCGATACGGCATCCCACCATAAACACGGCCCGGAAGACGGAGGCGCCGAATCCGGTTATGGTTCCGTAGAGCAGAAGGAGAAGCCCCGTAACGAAGCCGGCGCCTGCATACCCTGCGCCTGCCTGCCGGAACAGCTCATAGACGGTAAGCCCGATGAGAGACACGTGCAGGCCGCTGACGGCCAGAATGTGGCTGATGCCATTGTCCCGGAAGAGCTTCTGCAGGTCGTCCTCCAGCCCGCTTCTGTCGCCCAGAAGAAGGGCGCGGCAGATGGCCGCATCCTCCTCTGTGCAGATTTCCCCGAAGCCCCGGGAGAGGAATGCTCTCGCCGGGTCTGCCATCTGCACCGCCGGGCTTTTTGGCGACGCCCGCTGCGACACCGAAAGGCGGTCTGCCAGAAGGCGGTACCGCACCCCCTGCCCCCGGTAATGCATCCGGAAATCAAACTGTCCCGGGTTGGTCGCCTCCTCAAACAGCGAAAGCATTCCGATGGCCAGGACCCGGTCTCCCGGGGTCGGGATTTCGCTGCAGTCCTCTTCTTTTACCGAAAGCCGTACCTTCGATGCCGTCTGCTCCCCGTCGATTAAGACCTCCGACAGAAGAAGAGTAAGCTTTCCATTTTTTTCCTCCACCCGATCGGTGAGCCCCAGAAGGCGCACTCCCCGCTGGGAGCCATTTTCCTCCAGCAGCTGTTCTGCAGGCTCCTTTGCCATGGCGCCATGCATCCGGAATGCGCCCGATAAGAAGAGAAGAAAGAGTATCAGGATTCTTCCCGCTGCCTTCTTGGATATCCCTTCCCCAGTCCGCAGATAAGCTGCCGCAGGCAGGGCAGCCCCCGCAATAAAAAAGAGCGCCGGCAGAAAAAAGGGCATACCTGTCCCCTCTGCCGTCGCTCCGTCTGCCAGGTAAGCCGCAACCTCTCCAAGTACAAAGGCCCCTGCAATCCAGATCATTGGTCTCTTTATGATGTTTTCTCCTGTGTCTTCCTCCGGTCCCTTATCTGCCCGGAAGGATATAACTCTCGTTTCTGTCCAGCGGTTCCGATAAGCTGATGGAATGGAACGGAACGTCCGCCGTTCCTCCGATGGTAATCTGCACCCGGTTCACCGTCTTCAGGGCCGTGAGGGAATCGACGATGGCGTAGACCGGAATATAGTCTGCCACCGTGAGCTCCGCAGCCGCAAAAGTACTGTCCAGATTCACATAGCAGATCCCGTCGGTATTCGAGACGCCCAGCACCCTGGTATCCTTCGGGATCACTGCCGTTCCTCCGGCCTGGGGGCCCGCCAGCAGCTGATCCACCACCAGTTTTTCCATAGATGTGCTCATGTTGTGGACGACCTCCCGCTCCTCGGGAACCAGCGATGTACCGGACTCGTCGGCAAAGTACAGGGTCAGCTCCACCCGCTCAAAGTCGTTGACATTCGCGATGCTGTAGACGAAATCGCTTCCGGCAAATGCGCCCACCGGGTTTCCCGCATCATTCTGCAGCGGCTGTCCGTCGCAGCTGATGCTGATATAGTCCACCCCCGGAATCTGGGTAAGGGTTCGGGCCAGTGCCGCCCGGCACATGATCTCCCGCTCCCTGGTCATGTTGTAATAGGACTTGTCAAAATTCAGCGTCAGCACATTGTTCTCAAGAAACAGATAGGCGAGCTTTGTCTCTGCGGGAAGCGCGGTCTGGTAATCGCTGTTTCCGGGCTTTTCGCCCATCTCTCGGAAGATTTCCTCCGCCAGCTTCTCCGTATCGGTCTCCTCTGTTGAGTATATCACATTTTCCAGTGCCATGCCCGTCGAATTCAGATAATAAATGGCGTAATCGCCCTTCGCCGGGTCCGGCAGCCTTGTCTCCTTTTCCCCGCAGCCGGACAGCACAAGGCAGAGCACCGGCAGCAGGAATATCCGCATTCCGCGCAGATACTTCCGGATTCTTTCAAGCATTTTTACTCCTCCCGGCAGCGCTACTGCGCGCTCATATCAATATAGTTTAACGGTATCCGCACGGTAAAGGTGGTTCCGGTTCCTTCCTCGCTCTTAAGCCGGATGGCGCCGTGATGCAGCAGAATAATGTTCCTGGTTATGGCCAGGCCCAGTCCGGTTCCGCCGCTCTCCCGGGATCTCGCCTTATCCACCCGGTAAAAACGTTCAAACACATGGGGCTGGAATTCCGTCGGGATACCGATGCCATTGTCCGAAACCTCAATATAAAAGAACTTATGGTCTGCGTCCAGCGAAACCCGGACCCATCCCTCTTCCCGGTTGTACTTGATGGCATTCTCCACCAGGTTGGTGACCGCCAGGGTAAACTTGACCTCATCCAGGTCGGCCCTGACCTCCCGGATGCTCTCGTAGGAAAGCTCAATGTTGCGCTTTCTCGCGATGGGCCGGAGTCTCCGGAGCACATCCTCCACCAGGGCATTGACCGATACCGACGTGATGGTCAGATCCGGGGAGGACCGGTCCATGCGGACCAGTGTCAGCAGGTCATCGATAATCTTCGCCTCCCGGTCGATCTCCCGGGAAATGTCTTCCATAAATTCCTGGTACAGCTCCACCGGCGGATTGTCCATGCCCATCAGCGAATCTGCCAGCACCCGGATAGAAGTGATCGGCGTCTTCAGCTCGTGGGACACGTTTGATACGAACTCCTGTCTTGACTGATCCACGGTCCGGAGCGTATCGATGGTCCGGTTGACGGTATCGGAGATATCTGAGGTCTCCGCGTAGGTATGGACGTCGATCTTCTGGTCCAGATTTCCCTCTGAGACCACCTTCAGCTGATTCTGAAGATTCCGGAAGGGTCTCATCAGCAGCACGGCAAATACGATATCCAGCGCCGCCGCAGCCAGGAGAAGCATCATCTGCAGCAGGCCCGTTTTTTCCATCACGGCCTGGGGAATCTGGCTGAGCTTTTCCGTGGAAACCGTCATCAGAAGGATGCCGCTCACGCTCGGGGCATTCTCCGTGCTCTCTCCCACCTGTTTTTCACTGATGGGATAAGCCACATAGTAGAACTCTTTGGTGTCATTCATGTGATACTGGGGCTGTCCGCCGAAGGCCTTCAGCACCTCCTCAACCACGATGGTGCGGCCCTCCGACAGCTTGAAGGAATCCCGCACAATCCGGAAGTTCTTGTCGACCACCACCAGTCGTCCGCCGAAGATGTCCGCAGTGGAATTCAGCTCCGCATTCAGTCCGGACACTCTGGCCTGGTCCTGATAATTCTTCATATATTCCGCATCGGTCATCTCATTGGCAAGAATCAGGCAGCGGTTCTGCGCCTCGATGCGGTTCTGGGCAATGACCTCCTGCCGGAAATACCCCGACAGCGCCCGTGTCTGGATCGCCAGCGGCACAAAGGTCACCAGAAGAAAACAGAGCACGAGAGGGAGCTTCATACTGATATGTCTCATCCATGATCTCCCTGTCGTGCTCATCTGTAACTCCTTAGTATGGAACGGTTTTTCCCGGCTGCAGTTCTATTGTATCAGAATGCAAACTTCTTTGCTACCGCAAAAGCAAGAGACCCCGGTCCGATGTGAACCGCGATGCTCAGCGGAAGGGGATCGATCAGAATCTCCTTCCCCGGGAACAGCGCTTTTGCTTCTTCGCTGAATTCCTGAATCGCCTCATAATTCATGGTATGGGCCATCATCAGGTGCATCCCCTCCGCCGCCGGGTCATTCCAGCGCGAAGCCAGGTCATGCTCCACCGCCTTGATCATCATATCCTTGCCCTGCTTTACCGTGCGGGCCTTGGCAAATGCATCCAGTTTCTCTCCCTGGATGGTCAGAACCGGCTTCAGCCGCAGAAGTGTGCCCAGCGCTGCCGCAGCCGGGGTGATTCTTCCGCCCTTTTTCAGGTAGGTCAGGGTTTCCAGCATGATGTAGATCGAAGATTCCGGCCCTGTTTTTTCCAGGAATTCCCGGATGCGCTGTGCATCCCAGCCGGCCTTCACCATGGCGCAGGCATCGGCAACGGACTGTCTCTGGGTGACGGAAATCCGGTGGTTGTCCGCCACCTGGACTCTCCCGCCGTAATCCTCCGCCAGCATCCGGGCGGTGGCCACGGAACCTGTCAGGCCGCTGGACATGGGAATATATACAATCTCATCGTGGTCTTTCAGTACCCGGTCCCACATCTCGAGAACCGATTCCGGGGAAGGCTGCGAAGTCGTGATGTCCGCTCCCGCTTCCATCTGGGCGTAAAACTCCTCCTGGGTGAGGTTTACCCCCTCAAAGTATTCCTGTTCTCCAATCAGCACGGGCATAGGAAGTACATGGACTCCCATCCGCTCTCCGGCTTCCGGCGTGATTCCGCTGTTGCTGTCGGTAATAATTGCTGTCTTCATCATCTCTCCCGGTATCAAAAACCACTTGTAAACGTTATTTAAATCTTGGCATCTAGATCGCGAAACCGCCTGTAAATACGGGGTTTTTGCGGCATTAACGCAACTGATTTTACATCATTTTCCGGGGATATTCAAGAGCAGACTTGCCTTTCTTTTCTCATGGAATTATACTGAATCTGTATGCGCCTGCGGCAATGCGCAGGCGAATTCTGACAATAAGGAAATCGGGGGAAATGTTTATGCCATACTGTCCGAAATGTGATATGGAATTTGTGGAAGGCATCACCGTCTGCACCGACTGCGGAGGTCCGCTGGTGGATAAGGATGTGTGGTTTGCCGAAAAGGAGACAAGGGAAGCGGCCGAGCGCGCCGAACGGGAAGAGCGCATGCGGAAGCTTCAGGAGCAGATGGAAGAAGAGGGCGAGGCACAGGAAAAGGCGCCGGAGCTGGTTACCATAACCCGCAAGGGGGCCCGCACCATGAATACCCTGTTCGTACCCGCAAGAGAACACGCCGAGGACCTTCGCTCCTCCCGCACAGCCTTTCTCGCTGTCGGCGGCGGCGCCTGCATTGCGGCAGCACTTCTCTGGGCCGGGGTTGTGAATCTCCCCATGGCCGGCGCATCGAAGGTCATTTTCCAGACCGCCATCACGGCGCTGGGACTTGGTTTTCTCTTCATCGGATGGAAAACCCAGGGTTCCATCGCGGAGGCACTGAAGAAGGCGGATGCCGAGGAAAAGCGCACCGCGGATGTTCTGGACTGGTTCCGCAAAAACTGGACGGCTGAGAAAATTGATGAAAAGCTGCTGGCAGAGGACCCGACGCTGGAGGGCGCGGATCTGGATTTTAAGCGGAGCGCCTATATCAGTGACCTGCTGATCACCGGGCAGGACCTGCCGGACCAAAGCTACGCCGATTATCTGGCCGACAAAATTTACCAGGAATTATACAGCGAATAATACAAAACCCATACACAAAAGACGCGCCGTGAGCAGTTCTCCTGCCCCGGCGCGTCTTTCTTATATTCTTCTGTCTGTATGTATACGTATCGCCATTATCCCTGCTCGGTGCTGCTCTGGCTCATATTCCGGGTCTCTTCCCGAAGTCCCAGGGTAACCTCCACCTGACGCTCCACATACTTGCCGCCTTCCAGGCTCTGTACGGTCAGCGTCACGGTCTCGCCGCCGCGGTAGTAGGTCAGCATCTTCTGCAGCTCTTCGCCGGTCTTGACGGTCTGGCCGTCAAACTTGGTGATGATATCTCTCTCCCGCAGGTCAGAACGGGATGCGGCACCGCCCTCTACGATTTTGAAGACATAGATGCCCTCCGGCATGCCGTAGGCCTTGGCCATGGTGCTGTCGATGTTCTGCAGCTGGATGCCGATGTAGCCCTGTTCGTTCTCGGGCACCTGATCTCTCGTTTCGCGGGTCATCAGGTTGTTCATGATATCCTTGGCCTCGGAAATCGGGATGGCGTAGCCGATGCCTTCGATCTCGGTGCTGGCCAGCTTTGCGGAGTTGATGCCAATCAGCTCTCCGCGCATATTCAGAAGTGCGCCGCCGGAGTTGCCGGGGTTGATGGCCGCATCTACCTGAATCAGTTTTCTTGTGGAACCCTCAATCGGAACCTCCTTGTTCAGGGCGCTGACATATCCCACGGTCACGGACTGACCTTCGCCGAGGGCATTGCCGATGGCAACCACGCCCTCACCCAGCTTCAGCGCATTGGAATCTCCCAGGCTTGCCACCTTGATGGCCTTTCTGGTGTCAGCTCCGATATCGGCAAGCTTCACGGAAACCACCGCCAGGTCCATGTCCGGATCGGTGCCTTTCACCTGGGCCGAAGCCGTGGAACCGTCCACGAAGGTCACCTGCAGGTCCTCGGAATCTGCCACCACATGGTTGTTGGTAGCAAGAAGCAGTTCCGCGTCATTCTCTCCGACGATGATGCCGGATCCGCTGCCGGATGCCTCATATTTCTGCGGTCCGAAGAAAAAGTCATTCTGGGTGATGACCATCTTGCTGTTGATGGCAACCACGGAAGGCATTGCCTCTTCCACGATTCCGGAGACGTCATTGCCGGTGGATGCGCCGGCCTCTGCCACCGCCGCGGTCGGAATCACCGCCTCATGGCTCTCTTCGGCAGTGCTTTCCGCCTGACCAATGGCGGAAACCGTCTCCTCCTTCACGGAAGCAGAACGATTTGTCAGGGCATTCACGCCCGCCATGGTTCCGCCGGCTGCGCAGCCGAACAGGACGCCGGCCAGAGCAATGGCCACTGCCTTCTTAAAGATACTGTTTCTTCCGGATGCCTTCTGCGGCTCTGCCGGAATCTGCAGCTGGCTGGCACGCCGCTCTGTATAGGTCTGCTGCGGTGCTTCTTCCTGCTGCGCGTTATAGGTCTGCTGCGGCGCTTCTGCCTGCTGCGTGCTGTAGGTCTGCTGCGGAGCTTCGGTCGGCTGCGCGCCGTAAGTCTCCTGCGCGGGTTCTGTCCGCCGCGGAATGTAAACCTGCGGTGCCGGCTGCGGGGTCTCTTCTGCAGCACCTTCTGCCGCCTCGGCGGCTGCTTCCTGCATCTTTTCAGCCTCATCCTGCATCATGGCTGCGGTTTCACTGATTTCTCCGCCGGCTTCCTGCGCAGCTGCTGCAGCCTGCTGTTCTCTTTCTTCTTCATTGTCCAGGTCTTCCAGGATCTCATCTTCAAACATCATAATCAATTCCTCCTTGCAATATCGGTCAATTATGACGGGTATTCTTTTCTTTACAAATCAAATACTATCAATCAATTGTGATGGAATTGTGAAAATAGTATTGTAGTTTTGTGTCCTCTCCTCCGCAGAAACGAAAAGCCCGCCGCACCTGGGTGCGGCAGGCCTTATGTCAGTATGTCAGTGCCTGGGTATTATATCCCGGAATCCGGTCCAGCTCATGCAGGTACCGCTCCGCGATCATATATACAAAAACATCCGGTTCCTGCGACACCACATCCTCCAGGTCCAGATAATAGCGGGATGTGATGGTGGATTTGCTCACGCTGTCCTGCAGAAACCCGGTCAGATTCCAGCGGAAGGAATCGCCGCTCAGATAGACATGCAGGGGAAGTCCCTCCAGATTGGTACTCCTCTCCCGGATAACCTCGCCTCTTACGTCCTCCGAAACATCGGACACTTCTGCTGTCCGCGCCTCCTGTGCCTCATACTCTGTGCTGTCGAATTCTTCTCCCAGCCGGACCAGCTTCTGCAGATCGCCGGTCTTCTTTTCTTTCTCTGAAAAATGGTACCGTTCCCGGAAGGCTTCTGCCCCGGACCATGTACTTCCCGTATCTTCTGCCAGCGTATCCACCAGGGCCCCGCAGGCGATGCAGGCGCCAATCCGGTTCCAGTGGGTATCGGAGGCGTAATAGACCTCTTCCTTCTCTCTGCCCTTCCGGAGAAGCTCTGCCGGATAGACCACCGGAAGAGAGGGACACATCTTTCTGAGGGCGCCAATCAGCTGCTCTGTTCTGCCCTCATTTTCCAGGACCGCCACGGAAGAAGGCATGTAGTCATCTCCGTAGATCTGCTCCTTGTCCGGGGAAATCATCAGCACCATGCGGATTCCCGCATCGGAAAAGTCCTGCTGCATCTCGGACAGGTTCTGACTTATGCGGTCCAGCTCCTCCTCGGAGAACAGATTGGTTCTCTTGTAGGTCTCCAGGGGCTGTCCGTCCTCCGAGCGGTTAAAGAGCCAGGGACGACTGGTCCCGAAGACGACCTTGTCCTGTGCCATTTCCCCGAAAAGGCCCAGCTCCAGAGCACTCTGCGACTCCACCAGTGCCGTTTTTGCCGGCATATGGTCATTGAGCCATGCCTCAAATCCTGCCGGAAAACGCTCCAGGTCCCGGAGATTCTTAAGCTCCGGGTATGCGGCAAGGGTCCGGTTTTCCCCGGTATCTTCCGGCGTTCCTCCCTGCAAAAGACATGCACTTACAGGCCACAGCCCGCAGAGAATCAAAAACAGGGCTGTCAGGAAGACCGCGGATATTCTGTTTTTCGCCATTTGTTATCCATCTCCTGCCTGTACCGGGCGTACTCATCCTGTCTCAGCCATCCGGGCTTTCTTTCGAAAGGCTCAGACCGCCCCGGCCGTCTCGCTCTCATCCAGCTCATCCATGCCGGTCGCTTCCACCAGATGATTGCTGATCTCCTTTACAGTATCGGAAGGCTCGTAGGCCGTATCGCCGAAGAAGTTTGCGTGCAGGCTCTTTACGTTGCTCTCCAGTGTTCTGGGAATGACGCAGAAGCCCCGCTTGCCCATGCGCCGCTCGCCCCGGGTTTCCGGGAATCCGGCGGTGCCGCCGATATGATAGCGGGATACGTGGGATGCCATATAGAGCATGTCCTGCACATCCACGCTGGTGGCCAGCTGCGGCAGCACCACGCCGATCAGCGACTGCAGTGTGGCAAAGTCCGCCTGCTTCACCTTCTCAAAGGCAAGCTGAATCACCTTCCGCTGCCGCTCGGTCCGCATATAATCGGAATCCATCAGACGGAGTCTTCCGTAGGCCACGGCCTGGACACCGTCCAGGTGCTGCATGCCGCCGGCCTTCAGCTGCGTCGAAGGAACTCCCGTCGCATCCACCGTCTCGGCGATAAAGGCGTTCATATAGTAGAATTCTTCCTGGGAAAGCTCCACGTCGATGCCTCCGAGAATATTGATCCCGTCGGCGACAGCTTTCCAGTTAAAGGTGGCATAGTCCTCGATCTGCAGGTCCAGGTTCCGGTTCAGCGCCTGTACCGCATCATTCGGTCCGCCCAGCATGTAGGCGGAATTGATCTTGTTGTAATCGTCGTCCCGGATGTTCATGTAGGTATCCCGGTACACGGACACCAGATTGATCTCCCCGGTATCGTGATTGATATTCACCAGGATATTGACGTCGGCATTGTTGCCCTTGCCCAGCGTATTATCCCGGCTGTCCACGCCGAACACTGCCACGGTCCAGAATCCCTTTAAGAGCTCCTCGGTCTCCGCCGACAGGTTCTCATTCCGGATATCGTCCCGGTTCCAGGGAAGCCGCTGGATCAGGTCCAGCTTTCCCTTGGCGTAAAATCCTATGCCCGCAATCAGCACAAAAAGTACCAGCAGAACCGGCACCAGGAATCCCTTTTTCTTTTTTCTTCTGCGCCGTACCAGCGTCCTTGCCCGTCCGGAAGTTCTCCCCGCATCGGCTTTTCTGCTGCCCGGTTCACTTCTCCAGGCAACCTCCCTTTTGGGCTTTTCCATCCAGACCGGCAGCTCCACATCCGCCGGAGTTTCCTCCGCGGCAGCTTTCTTTGCCGGTGCGTTCTCAGCCGGCGCTTTCCGGACCTGTTTTGCCCGGCTCCTCGGCCGCCTTTCTCCGCTGTCCCCGAATTCATCGGTGATGAGATTCAGTTCCTCTTCCTGTCCCTCCGGAGAAAGCCCGTCTATCTTGATCTCTTTCATACACTACCTTCAAACCCGGGATTAATATGCATTCTTATTGATAAATCCCTTGAAAAATGTCAGGAACAGGATCTTGAAATCGAATCCCAGCGTCCAGTTCTCAATATAATACAGGTCATGCTCGATTCGCTTGCGAATCGAAGTATCACCGCGGTATCCGTTGACCTGGGCCCATCCGGTCATGCCCGGACGCACCTGATGCTTAATCATGTAGCGCGGAATCTCTTCGCGGAATTTCTCCACGAAGAAGGGGCGTTCCGGCCTTGGTCCCACCAGACTCATATCGCCTTTCAGGACATTGAAAAACTGCGGCATCTCATCGATACTGGTTTTCCGGATGAAGGCGCCCACCTTCGTCACCCGGGAATCGCCGGGCGTTGTCCACTGATGCTTTTCCTTCTCCGCCGGCTGCAGTGTCATGGAGCGGAACTTGTACATCTTAAAGGGCTTGTTGTGCAGTCCCACCCGCTCCTGGCAGAAGATCACCGGTCCTTTGGATGTGAGTTTCACCGCCAGGGCCGCCAGAATCATCACCGGCGAGAACAGTACAATCGCCACCAGGGCGCCGAAGATATCGACGGCCCGCTTGATGGTCCGGTTCAGCAGATTGGTCAGCGGCACATGTCTTATATTGATGACCGGAAGTCCTTCCAGGTCCTCCATATAGGGCTGGGTCGGAATAAACCGGAAGTAATCGGGGATAAACTTGGTATGCACGCCGGACTTCTCGCAGGCCGCAACAATCTCTTCCAGATGGGCGTACTCCCCGATTCCCAGGGTGATGGCGATCTCATCCAGCGTATTCAGCTCCAGAATCCGATTCAGGTCGCTGATCTTGCCGATCACCCGGACGCCGCGGTATTCTCTGCCCCATTCCGACTTATCATCCAGGATGCCGCGCACCTTGTATCCCCACTCGGGATTGGCCCGCACCCGGTCGATAAAGCTCTCTGCCGCCCGGCTGTATCCCACGAGCAGCATATGCTTCTGGTTATATCCCTTCGACCGCATGGACCGGAGGCTTAAGCGGATCGCCGCTCTGGCCGCCATATCCCCAATGGTGTTGAAGGCATAGAACAGCAGCACCATCGGACGCGAGAAGTGATAAAAATACGGGTTCTTTCCGCCCAGGAACAGAACCAGTGCCATGCCCAGCACGCCGATGGTGTTGGCTTTGAACACATTTGCCAGCTCTGTCCTTGCCAGCTGAACCCGTTTCGGTACATAGAGATGGAAAAATCCGTACAGCAGCAGGTATACCGGAACAACAACGACAGCCGCAATCAGATAGACTGCGGCCATCGCTTCTCTGTTCTGCTGTGTGACATAGGATCCGGAGTTCCCAATCATGAGATACCATGCCAGTCCATAGGACAGCACGATAATCAGCGCATCCAGAAGCACATGGATGCGGTTGAGCCTCTCCTGATTATCTTTAATCATATCACTATCACCTTACTGCTGTAGATTCCCCGCAGGAAAGCCCCGCGGGGAATACCTTCTCAATTCTGCTTATTCTGCCCCTGGTCCGGAGGCGTCGCCGTCAACGGAGTCTCCGCCCGGAACCACGACAACACCGTGGCCATCCGAGCTGCCGGAAGAGGAACTTCCGCCCGGTCCCGCACTGCTGTCAGCTTCCGTTGTCCTGGCAGCGGTGGGTCCGGTCTGTTCCGAACTCTTTGTCTCCGATTTGCTCTTTGTCTCCTCCGTGGAGCCCGGCTTAGCGGTCCTCGTCTCCGATGGCTTTACGCCGGGGCCTACCGCTTCCTCGTCGTCCTCATCTTCATCCTCGTCACGGGATCTGGTTTCGGATCCGGGTTTGGTCATCTTTGTTTCCGACGGTCTTCCGCCCGGTCCGTACTGCTCATCATCCGGCCGGTTGGACTTTCCGCCCGGTCCGTACTGCTCGTCCTCCTCACGGGTTGGTCCGTCCTCGTCCTCGTAATCCTCCGGCGGGTCGATCACATTGCCGTCCTCGTCGGTCTCAAGAACCGGATCCCCATTCTCATCGGTCTCGACGGGTTTCCTATTCTTGTCCTTCTCCGGGATAATCTCTCTTCCGTCCTCATCGGTCGGGTAAATGTTATTGCCGTCCTCATCCGTCGGATAGATGGTATTGCCGTCTTCATCGGTCTCATAGATGATGTTGCCGTCCTCGTCATACTCATAGACGATATTGCCGTCCTCATCCGTCTCGTAAACCGACTTGTTCTTTGCTTCCTCCGTGGATACCGGCTGCAGCGCTTCGCGCCTTGCTCTGGACTGTCCCACCAGACGACGGAAGGTCACAACGCCGATACCCTGGTCGGTCGGCACATGCCCGATGAGCTTGCCGTTCTTGGTGTAGCCGCTGGTATTGGCGATATGGTCGCTGATCTCCTGCACACGGGAGGGAATCTGGAAATCCTGCTCATCAAACAGGAACTTATGCAGCTCCACCACATTGTAGGCCAGGGTCTGCGGGATAACGCAGTCGCCGATGGAACCCATGTCCTTCTCTCCGCGGGCCATGGGGAAGCCCATGGTATCCGAGATATCAAACTTGGTGATTACCTTGGCCAGCGGATACAGATCATCCGGCTGCAGGTTTGTGGCCAGCTGCGGCATGATGGCGTGCATGCATCCGTAGAGGGTCTTGAAATCCGCCTGCTTTGCTTTTTCCAGGGCCTTTTCCACCACGATTCTCTGGCGCTCCGTGCGGGCGTAGTCCGTATCGCTGTAACGGATTCTCGCATAGGCAACCGCCTGGATGCCGTCCAGATGGACGTGGCCGCCGTGCTCCAGCTGCGTGCTGGGAACGCCGGTCTCCTTGACGGTCTCTGAAATGTAGGCGTTGATCCAGGAGAACTCCGCATCACTTAAGTCCACATCCACGCCGCCCAGGATATTGATGGCCTCGGCTACGGCCTTCCAGTTGAAGGTCGCATACTGGGTAATATTCAGGGCCAGGTTCTTGTTGAGCGCCTTGACGGCCTGCTCCGGTCCGCCGTAGGCGTAAGCCGCGTTGATCTTATTGTAGGAATTCTTGTCGGAAATATTCAGGTAGGTGTCGCGGAAGACGGAGACAATCTTCACCTCTCCGGTTTCCAGGTTGGCCCGGACGATCATGTTCACGTCCGCGTTTGTTCCCTTACCTACATTCAGCTGGCCGCTCTTACCCTCCGCGCGGGAGTCGACGCCGAAGCAGGCTACCGTAAAGTAGCCCTTCATCTCCTCAATCTGCTCCTCGGTCAGGTCCAGGTTCTGAACCTCCTCCTCGTGGAACTCGATCTTCTGCATCGTGCCGAAGGTCTTCTGGTACATAAACCAGATGCCGGCGCCGATCAGAAGTGCCACCACCAGGAGGACTTCCAGCACAATCAGCCAGATTCTCCTCTTCTTCGCCCTTCTGCGGCTCCGCTGGGACGCACTGTGCCTGGTTCTGGACGATGATGTACGTCTTGTGCCTGTGCGTCCGTTTCCGGAAGAGAAGTCGTCTGCCTCATCCTTCCATGCTCTCTGTCTGTGTTCTCTTCTGGCGCGCATGCGCTCCAGCTCGTCATCTTCCTCGTATCTCATCCGATACCCTTTCTTCACCCGCCGTTATTTGCGGTCTGTCACATGTCTTGCCAGAAACTCCCTGATATAGACGAAGGTTCCGATAACCAGCTCCGCCTGAATACTCAGGTAATTCGGCAGGTGCTTCGGAACAAAGGGGACTTTCCTGCACTTAGGAGCTGTCTTTATCCCTTCCGAAATTCCTTCCAGATATTCTCTGCCATAGCCCATATTGCGGAAAAATCCGTACTTCACCGCACTTCCCGCAATAATGGAGGGAAGATTGACCAGAAGCTGCGGCCACGGCATGTTTTTCCAGTTCAGATAGATGTTGTTCCGCGCCGCCAGGCGTACCTTGAAGGCGTTGTACTTCGACCCGCTGGTGCCGCTTCCCACATGGAATGCCTTCGCCCGCGGGGCGTACATATTGTGGTAGCCGTGGATCTTCGCCCGGTATCCCACGTCGATATCCTCCAGATAGGCAAAGTGCATCTCATCGAAAAAGCCTATCTCGTCGAAGACCTCCCGCCGGTAGATGCCGGCGCCGGCACAGGCGGAGAATACCTCCCCGGCCTTCCGGTACTTCCGGATATCCCGGCCCACGCCGCGCTGAAATGCCCAGCCCAGGACAGAATACATATCCCCGGCATCATCCATCAGATCCGGATGATACATCTGTATCATCTTCGCGCTGACGGAAAAGATTCTGCCGGACCGGGAAATCATCCGCTCCAGCTCCTCCACATAGGAGGGGTCTGCCGTCACGTCGTTATTCAGAAGAATCACGTAGAGCGTGTCCGCCTCCCGGATTCCCAGGTTCACCGCTCCGGAAAACCCGGTATTCTCCGGCAGAAGAATCACCCGGATGCGTGCTTCCTGCTTCTCATACGCCCGGAGCCATTCGGCACTGCCGTCGGTGGACCCGTTATCGATGATTAGCGTTGTGAAATCCCGCGCCGTCTGCGCCTTCAGGGACTGCAGACAGGCCTTCAGATAATCCAGCCCGTTGTAGTTGGGGATTACCACGGTTGTTCGTAAATCCTGCATTCTTTATACCTCAAGCCGATAGGGCTCGCCTATCTTCTCCTTCTTCAGATCTCTCAGGGAGAAATCCGACTTTCTAAGGGTCAGATTCGGATTGTAATAGGGGTCGCCCTCAGCCAGAATCTCCGGCCACCGGTCTGCGAAAATCCGGATTTCCCGGTTGAATCTTGCAACCTTCTCCGGCGTATCCTCCAGTCCCCGGGACTTGGATTCGTAGTGGTGCAGCACCGCATAGGGCGCATAAACCACCAGCTTATCCTCCGCGCGGACCTTCATGCAGTAGTCAATATCATTAAAGGCGATGGCCAGCTTCTCGGTAAAGCCGCCCACCTTTTTGAACAGCTCCTTCTTCGTCATCATGCAGGCCGCAGTCACGGCGCTGTAATCCTGGGCGCTCATGGCCCGGTGGAAATAGCTGTTCTCCGCGCTGTGCAGGCCGATGAAGGTGTGCCCGGCGATGCCGCCGAATCCGACCACCACGCCCGCATGCTGAATGGTATTGTCCTCGTAGAGAAGTCTTGCGCCCACGGCGCCGACCTCCTCCCGCTGACAGAAGCCCAGCATCTCCTCCAGGAAATTATCCGCGATCAGCTGGGTATCATTGTTCAGGAACAGGAGATACTCTCCCTTCGCAAAGTCCACGCCGAAATTGTTGATGGCGGAATAGTTGAACTCTCTCTCCCAGCGGACCACCCGGACATTGGAGTATTCCTTCTGGATCTTCTCGTAATAATCCCAGGTTTCCTGCTCGGTGGAGTTGTTCTCCACGATCACAAATTCCACATTGCGGTAGGTGGCCTTCTCTTCGATATCCCGGAGACAGGTATCCAGGTCCGCCGCGTGGTCCTTGTTCGGAATGATGATGGAAATCAGCGGATTTCCCACGATCTTCCAGGTCGTATGGTAAATGCCGAAGTCCACTCCCTTTTCCACCTTCTCATAGGGGATCCCCATCCGGTCGTAGTGGGCCATGATGGCTCTCGCCCCCGCCTCGAAGGCGTACATCTTGCTCTCCGGATTGCTGGCCGTGGAATTCTTGTGACACCGCCAGTGATAGAGCACCTTCGGAATATGCCGCACCTCGCGGGCCTCTTCTGCGCACCGGAAGATGAAATCGTAATCCTGGGCGCCGTCAAACTCCTGCCGGAATCCGCCGGTCTTCTCCGCCAGCGTTCTCTTGACGCAGAGAAGATGGCAGATATAGTTTACGCTGCACAGGAGGTCCGGATTGAAATCCGGCTTGAAATGGGGGTCAAAGAGGGCCCCGCCGTCCATGTCCAGCTTGTCTTCGTCCGAATAAAACATCTCGCAGCCGGGATGTTCTCTTAAAAGCTTTGCACACTCATAGAGGGCATCCGGCGTGATGGTATCATCGTGGTCCGCAAGAACGATATAATCGCCCTTTGCCATGGCCATCGCCGCGTTGGTATTCCCGGCGATGCCCCGGTTTTCTCCCAGGACCTCATAGCGGAACCGCTTATCCTTTCCGGCATATTCCGCCAGAATATCTCCGACACTCTCCCCCGCGGGGCTTCCGTCCGCCACACAGACCTCGAAATTTCCGTAGGTCTGGTCCGCGATGGAATCCAGCATCTCTCTCAGATACCGCTTCGGCGTCTTATAGGCAGGGATGACGATGGAAAACATCGGTCCCTCCGGAAACTCTTCTTCCCGCTGTCTCGAAAGCTCCTCCGTGGAAGGCCTGGTCAGCGAATACCATTCCGGATAATCGTAATCGCTGTCGATCCCCTGGATCTTATGCTTCGACTTTTTGATCAGGGCCCGGAAGCCGTTTTCCTTCCAGTAATCCAGGCAGACCCTTACGGTCTCCATATTGGCCAGGTCAAGAAGCTTCCGCATTCTCTTATGGCTGGCGCTGCTTCTTTTCCGCACCAGCTCCTCATTGTATTTGATGCGGATGTTCCGGTTCTCTCCGCTGATGATCAGGTAGTAATCTTTTCCCCGCTCGTAGGGAAACTTGATATCAAACCCCAGCTCCTGCGGTACGGTCTCGCCGAAATAGATCTGGCTCACATCGTCTCTGCGCGTCCGGACAAAGCGGAAGTCCATGGGGCGTCTTGCCCCGTCTTCCACCCGGTAGGTAATCTCCGTCTCCGGCGTCTTTCCGATGGCCCATCCGTTCAGTTCGATTTCATTCTCCCGGATCCGGACGACGTCAACGTTATGCTTCATGATCCTTATCTCCCGTCTCGTCCTCTTTCGCGAGCTGTACGGACTTTCCCGCGATTCCGTGGGAATTGTCCGGAACCGTGTCGCCGAAATTGATCCTCTCTTCCTCCACCACCAGAGGCCGCTTCATGACCCTGGAATTGATGGAGAGGATATACTCTCCCACCAAACCGATGAAGAAGATCTGCACCGATCCCAAAAACAGCATGCCGATCAGCATCGGCGCCATGCCGGCGGAAAAATCATACCAGTGAATCAGCTTCATGATCAGATAGGCCAGGGCGATCAGCATGCTGATTCCGGCGCAGATACTGCCGAAAAATGTCGCCACCCGCAGTCCCACCTTGGTGTAGGAGGTAAAGCTCAGCATCGCCGCATCATACAGCCGGTAGAAATTGTTGTGGGTCTTGCCCGCCCGGCGCTCCGGCTGGATATAGGGAATCTCTTTTCTCCGGTATCCCAGCTCCGCCACAATTCCGCGCAGGAAGGGCGTCGGGTCATCCAGAGAGCGCAGCACATTGATGAAATCCCGGTCGTACAGGCCGGACCCCGTAAAGTGCTCGATCTGCTCCACGTCCGAAAGCTTCCGGATCAGCTTGTAATAACAGCTCCGGAGGAAATACATCACCGGATTCTCTTTGCTTCCGGTCTTGATGCCGATGACAATCTTATATCCGTTCTCCCATTCCCGGACATATCTGGGAATCAGCTCCACCGGGTCCTGGAAATCCGCCACCATGCTGATGACGCAGTCCCCCGTGCACTGCAGCATGCCGTAGTAGGGAGAGTTGAACTGCCCGAAATTCCGGGCATTGAAAATCGCCCGGATCCGCGGATTCCCGCTGCAGAGGCGGCGCAGGATCTCCCTTGTACGGTCCCGGGAATCATTATCAATAAAAACCAGCTCATAGTCATAAGCCGGGCAGTCTCTTGTAAGAGTCTCAATCACCGCCTGGCTTATGGGTTCCACATTTTCTTCTTCGTTATAACAGGGTATCAGGACACTTATCTTCTTCAAAGTCCCATCTCCAATACTTATACCATCTTAATGGTATATTTACATCGAATCAACCAAAGATTTTCTTACATTCAGGCCTCAGGCCTTCCGGGCCTTTTCTGCCCGTCGGAGCTGCAGCATCCGGTGAATGCCCCGGTCGAAGGTCGTCTCCGGCTGCCAGCCCGTAACCTCAATAATCTTCCGGATATCCGGGTAGAGCTCCACCGGCCCCTCCGCATTGTAGGGGTGGAATCCGTAGCAGGCGGTTCCGCCGCCGCAGAGCCGCTGCATGCAGTCCACAAAGGACCGGAGCGGAACAGTCTCATCCATCGTTCCCGCCAGGTTAAAGACGCAGCCCTTCTCCATCAGGCTTCCCGGATACTCTGCCAGCGCCGCAATCGCCTCGCCGCAGTCGTCAATGTAGAGGAAATTCCAGGTCTGGGTGCAGGGCGTAAGCTTAATCAGCTCATCCTTCAGGAACGCATCCATGCAGGAGGATACCAGCGACCAGGGGTGATCCCCCGGGCCGTAGGTGCTGAAGATCCGCACATGGCCGTAATCCATGCCCAGGCTCCGGCACAGGTTCTCCGCTTCCATCCGGACTCGGAGCTTTGCCTCCCCGTAGGGAGATGTGGGCTCACAGACTGCCTCCTCATCGGTGAGAGTCGTCTTCCGCCCGTACTCTGCCTGGCTTCCGGTAAACAGAAACCGTCTGCAGCCCAGCTTTCCTGCCGCCCGCACAGCCCGGAGCGCGATATCTGCGCTTTCTTCCTGCACGGCCGCATCCTTTCTTGACTCACTTCCGGCTCCCAGCCAGCCCATGTGCACGAACACATCAAAGGGCCCCTCTGCCAGCTCCGGAAGCCGGTCAATGGAGGAGAGATCCAGCTCCAGGAATGTAAGGCCTTCGGGGAAGGTGCCGTCCCCGCTTTTCAAAAGGTCCTTCTTTGCGGAGTTTTCCCGCACCACGGCGCACACCTCATGGCCGTGGGAGAGGAATGCCTTTACCGCCGCCCTTCCCACAAAGCTTGTGGCACCCGTCGCAATGATCCTCATCTGCCTGCCCGTTCCTTTCTTCTCAGTTCTTCTTTTCCTCCGAGGGCTTTGCCGCGCCGACTCTCGGAATCAGCATAATCTTATCCATCTCCTCCTCCGGAAGGAAGGGATAGAGATCCTCCAGCGGTGCCGAAATCATGGTTCCGTCCGGCAGCTTCTTGGAGGATGCCTTCGGCTCGAAATTCTGGTCCAGGGTCACAAAGACCTCGCAGAACACCGGGCCCTCCATGGCCAGGGTCTGCTCCACCTTCTCGGCGCACTCCGCGTTGCTGTGGATGCTCACGTAGGGGAATCCATAGGCGCCGGAAATCTTCTCCATATCAGGGAAGGTCAGGTCTCCGCTGTCCACGCCGACACCCACCAGCGGCTCACCGAAGAAATTCTTCTGGGTCTGCCGGATGGAATGATATCCGCCGTTGTTGATCATGAAAATCTTGATGGGCATCCGGTTTCCGATCACCGTCTGCAGCTCCTGGATATTCATCTGGATGCTGCCGTCGCCGGTCACCAGGATGATATCATGGGAATGGTCCGCCACGCAGCAGCCGATGGCCGCCGGCAGGCCGTATCCCATGGAGGCGATGGCGGAATTGGAGATAAACCGCTGTCCCTTTTTCACCACATTTCCGTGTCCGCAGACCACGACGGCGGAGCCATTGCCCACCACCACGATCTGGTCCTCGTTGAGCTTTTCGCTCATGATCCGGGCAAATGCGTACACATTCGCCGCATTCTCCGCCCCCTCTTCAAAGTGGCGGCGCTGTACCACGGGATAATCCCGCTTCCAGCCCTGACAGATGGACAGCCATTCTGCCTGGGCAGCCTTCTGCGCCTCGTCCATCTCCGGCACGGTATGCTTATCCAGCACCCGGTCCATCACAGAAAGGAGGTCTTTCACGTCCGCGTGCACCGGCATATCCACATGCACCGTGGGCTTCTTCAGCTCCTCCGCATCGATATCGTTGTAGATGACATAGGCTTCTCTGGCCCAGGTTTCAAACCGGTATCCCACCTGACGGAAGCTCAGCCGGCTTCCCAGGGAGAGCACCAGGTCACTGTTCTGAATAGCGAAGTTTCCGGGACGGTCTCCCACGTTGCCGCCCTTTCCGATGTAGAGCGGATGCTCATCCCAGATGCAGTCAATGCTGTCTGCACCGGTCACCACCGGAATCTGAAGCTTTTCGGCAACCCGGAGAAATACCTCGTGGGCCGCGCCGATGCGGATGCCGTTGCCGGCGTTGATGACAGGGCGCTTCGCATGACGGATCTTATCGATGATGGCCTCCGCCGTCTTTTCCTCCACCCTCGGAGGAAGAAGTTCCCGGTACTCGCCCTTTCCCTTCTCATCGGCAGGAATGCTGTGGGAAGAGGGCTCGGCCCATCCGGTGCCGCCCGCCATGTAATCCTCGGCGTCAAACCCGACCAGGTCATCGGTCTCGATGATGGCCGCCTGCACATTCAGCGGAATATCCAGCCAGCAGGGGCCGGGTCTGCCCGCATTTGCCAGGAAAAAGGCCTTCTCCAGACAGTAGCGGATGCGCATCGGGTCAATAATCATCTCGCAGTATTTCGTCATCCGGTCCACGGAGCGGATGATATCGTACTCCTGGTCTCCCATGGCCCGCAGATGCAGGCCCGTGCTGACGGACATGGTATCATACCGTACCTGCCCGGAAATCACCAGCATGGGGATGGAATCCAGATATCCGCCGGCAACCCCGTTCATGGCATTGATGCCGCCGGGACCCGTGGTCACGCAGAGCGCGGCGATCCGGTTGTGGATCCTCGCATAGGCCTCTGCCGCCATGGCGCAGGCCTGCTCGTGATGCATATACATGCAGGAGAGCCCCTCCTGGTGTCCGAGGGCGTCGTTCAGATGCATGGCGCCGCCGCCGGTGATGGTAAACACATCCTTAATGCCGAATTCCACCAGTTTTTCCGCAAGATAATTCGAAAGCTTCTGTTTCATCACGTAATCTCCATATGCTATTTTACAAGTACTCCGGATATCTCGAGTCTGTCACGAATTCTACCTCCAGGGTCCCCTTAAGGTCCCGCAGATTCTTAGCCACATACTCATTCAGCCCGTGGAACTTCTCCTTGGCAATCCGGTAATCCATCTCGGAATTGAAGTAATTCTCCGCCTTTGTGGAGTAGCCGTCAAAGCCTGCGCAGGCAATCCGGCGCACCCCGGTCTCCGCCATCACATGGAGCAGCATCACGAAGGAATTGTCCATATATTCGGCGTTCCGGTCAATCAGCGAATTGTAGTTGAGGATATAGTCGAAGTTCTCGGAAACCTTGGGAATATTGGAGGTTGCCACCGTCCGGAAGTCCTTCTTCCACTGCCCGTTCTCCGCAAGAAGCGCAAGCCTGGTAATCAGCTGCATGTAGCGCCGGGAGTTGGTCAGGAACACATAATCGGTATGGAATTCCTCCGGCAGGTAATTGATGGTAATCACCACCGGGTCCTTTTCTTCGATGTACCGGTGCACCCGGTCCTGCTGCCGCAGGAGGTTTGCTCCCGGCCCCAGCACCAGAATCTCCTGGTCGCGCCACTTTGCGGAAAGCTCCCGCAGGGCCTCATCGTCATTGCACTCCCTGCTTTGGTACTCCATATAGAGTTCTTCGATATACTCCTTGTCGTAGAGCAGCTTCTTCTCGTCCTGCAGCATATTCAGGATTTCCGTGATCTGGCTCAGCGACAGGGTCTGCTTGTTCATGAGCCAGTCCACATAGTTGGGATGGCACTGGTGAGACGCCGCGATATAGTAGAACATCTTGTATCCCCAGGGCGTCTTCCGGTAAAAGAGCATGATATTCATGTCGATGGCCTCAAGCAGCTGGGAAATGTCAAAGCTCTTTCCGTAGTTGCCATTGAGGTACATGCTCATCAGCTCGATGGGGAGATTTCCCGCGCTCTTTCCCATGCCGTGGAGCGAACCGTCGATAACAATGGTTCTTCTCGTCGGCACCCGCAGCAGCTCGATGCTGTTGGAGTAAGCCAGCTGGAAATTGTTGTGGGCGTGATACCCAATCTTGATTCCCGGCTTCAGGTTATAATCCATCAGCTCAAAATAGTGCTGCACGTGGTCCTCATGCATGAGTCCGTAGGTATCCACGATGGACAGGGCCTCGGGTTCGAGGTCATTGACCAGGTCCACCAGGTCTAAAAGCTCCCGGTCGGTGTAGCTGGTGATGGAAACGGCCTGGGCAAAAACCTTATATCCCAGCGCCTTGACCTCCTTGCAGAAGGCGATGGCCTTCTCCTTTTTGAAATTCTTGAAAATCACACGGATGCCGTCGAGACAGGTCTCGGAGGCGGGCTGCAGGTGCTCGATGCCGCAGGTGCCGTAATCGATCATGGCCACCACCATGGCATTGCCCTTATCCAGCCGTCCGTAGATTTTATTTGCACTCTCCGTGTCCGGGAAAATGGACCGGTTCGGGTCAAAGGGCCTGCGCTCATCCAGGAATCCCACCTCGATGATATCCACGCCGGCGCTCACCAGCCGTTCGAAGATATTCACGATATTGTCCCGGCCGAATTCCCAGTCATTCACATAACCGCCGTCCCGGAGCGTGCAGTCCAGAAGTTTTATATCCTTCATACTAAATGCTCCTCCAGAAATGTGCCGATCTCCTCCGCGGAGTGCACGATGGCCGCCGGATGGTACTTCTCCCAGTACGCATCCTCCCGCGGGCCGAAGCCGAAGCAGACCGCGATAAAGTCCGTGCCGGCCTCCGCGGCTCCCTCCGCGTCATAATCCGTATCCCCGATGTGAACCGTCTCCTCCGGAGAAACGCCGAGATGCTCCAGGCAGAGCCGGATCACATCCGTTTTTGTCATCTTGCCGTTCATATCGCTGCCGCTGACATAATCGCAGAGGGCGGTAATCCCGTTCTTCTCCAGGAGTCCCCTGGCATTCTTTATGGGCTTTAACGTCGCGACGCCCACCTTCGCTCCCCGTTCCCGGAGCCTGCGCAGCAGGTCCATGATGCCCTCATAGCAGTGGGCCTTCATGACATCGCCGCCCCGGTAGGCCTCCTGGAAAATCTCATTGGCGTGGAGCGCCTCCTCATGGCTCATCCCGTAAACCCGCTCCATGGAGCTCACGATCGGAGGCCCGATAAACGTCTTCAGTGTCACCGGATCCGGATAGGGAAGCCCCAGCACATCCGTCGCATGCCGGATGCTGGAAAAAATTCCCTCCGACGTATCCATCAGGGTGCCGTCCAGATCCAGGAGAACCGCCCTGTATTTCTTCTCGCCCATACACTCATCCTTCCTTGCCGAATCCGGGTGATAAACGTCATCCGGACACAGTTTTCCATCCTGTCATTTTACCATGGGGGGAGGGGATAATCAATTTAAGTAATTCTTACGCGGCGGGGCGAGGTAATTGCAGCAGTCGGGACATGGGAAACACGCCGCTTCCGCTTGTCTCGCTGCGAATCGTCTGCGACCCCCTCCGACCGGCATCAGAACGCGGCCGGTTCTCCGGGGGCGCATGATTCTTGCGAGACCGCACTTACGCGACAAGTGTTTTCATGTCCCGTCCTGCTGCATATTCTTCTCTTCTGCCGCGATGTGGCCGGGTAAAGACTACGGAAGCCCGCCGCGCACATCAGCGGGTACAGCGCGAAAGCGCCCGGGTGAACAGCACAGAAACGATAGAAAGTCGGCCGAAATCACGCAAGTTCCGTGCTTTGCGGAGGTCGGCACACGCTTTCAGTGCCGCCGGAGCAAATGCAGATGGAACGCAGCGTGATGAGGTGAGACGACGTGTTTCTGTGCTGTTCTGCCCGGGCGTGATGCGCGTACCTCTGATATGCGCGCTGGGCTGTGCCTGATATCCGCCATGCTGACAGCTCGTGTCCTTCAGACACTCGCTGTCACGGCGTCCGCCGTATGCGGATTTACGGGGGAATATCCTCATGCAGGCAAGCCTGCATCGGATATTCCCCCGAATCCGCGCATGGCGGATTGCAACGCGCAAAAAGCTGCAGCGTTTCCGCTACAGCTCTGTCAGTTCCCGTATTTTCTTCAGCACATCTCTCACTTTCCGCGAGGAGATGTGAATCTCGGTGTGGTCCAGCATGGTGATGGTATCGCCGCCCACCTTTTCCACGTATTCTGCATTGATGATGGTGCTCCGGCTGATGTCGATGAAGATGTTTGTGTGCAGGAGCTCTTTGACGTATTTCAGAGGCTTCTTCATCCGGACGACCCGGTCGAAGCAGTAGATGGTGGTGTAGTTTCCTTCGGTGCTGATGCGGAGAATATCATTCTCGGAGATGATGTGGGTCACGCCGTCGGTATCCTTGACCGTCACCTTGACCATGTCGCCGTGCTGGCGCATCAGGTCCATCATATACTGGTAGGTTTCTCTGCCCGCCCGGGAGATATAGTCGTGATCATCTGATGTGGGGATACCTTCGGAGAGGTGAATGTGGCGGATCACAAGACCCGTCGGTGTTTTCTCCCAGAGGAAGGATACCCTCTTTTTGATGACCAGCACCATCTCGGAATCCGGGTTGGTGTACACGGTATACCGGCCGCACACCAGAGCAATATCGTTTCCTGCGTAGACAATCTCATAGTGCTCGTCCCTCACATCCCCGAGGGGCTGTTCCGACTCCGGTTCGTTTGTCGCATTGCGGTACGCCTCTGCATTCACGAAGTAGGATTCTTCATTCATCCCGATGGTCAGTGCCTCCGGATGAAGATAACTCATGAGCATTGCTCTGTCATGATTCCAGTAATGCCGGATGGTATCTCTTGTAAGTATGAGGATATGGTCAAGTTCTTCTTTTTTCATACAGCCACCTGAAGCTGCCCGAATGACATCCCCCATTTGTCAGTCCCGCCAGCAAAATTGTACAAAGTATTCTATATTTGGAATAAATTTACATTTTTGGGTTGTAATTATTCGCTAAAATTATAAACATGCAATATGAAATGTCAATGCAAGGTGGTGATGAAATTTATTTTTCCGGTGTTAAATGCGTCTCTTCCTGTGCAAAAGCCCTCCTCGACTCCGCCTCCTGATACTGCTGTACAAAGAGCCGGTAGTAGTATCCCCGCTTCTCCATCAGTTCCCGATGGGTTCCCCGCTCCACGATTTTTCCGTCCCGCACGGCAAGAATGACATCCGCATCCGTCACAGTAGAGAGCCGGTGGGCGATCATGAAGGAAGTGCGCCCCCTGGTCAGCGTTTCAATCGCCTCCTGAATCCGTTTTTCCGTCATGGTATCGATGGAAGAGGTCGCCTCATCCAGAACCAGAATGGCCGGGTCCGCCAGAAGGGCTCTTGCAAAGCTTAAAAGCTGCTTTTCACCGGTGGACAGAAGGTCTCCGCCCTCTCCCACCGGGCTGTCCAGTCCCTGTCCCATATGCTTTACCACATCGGCAGCGGAAACCAGCCGAAGGGCATCCCATATTTCCTCATCCGTCGCGTCCGGCCTTCCGTACCGGAGGTTGTCCCGGACACTCCCCGAAAAAAGATGCGGCGTCTGCAGCACATAGCCGATATGGGAGTGGAGCCACAGCTGGGAACGCTCCCTGGCGTCCCTGCCGTCGATCAGAATCTGCCCATCGGTCGGTTCAAAAAACCGGCAGACCAGGTTGACCAGGGTGGATTTGCCGGCGCCGGTCTCCCCGACGATGGCCACCCGCTGTCCCCGGGGAACCCGGAGATTAAAATGGGACAAAACCAGCTCTTTGCCGTCCGGATAACGGAAGGAAACGTCCCGGAATTCGATATCCCCCCGGAGCTCCTCCCAGTTCTCCTTCTTCGGATGGAAGGTGTCCCCGTATTTCTCAACCACCTCCTGCGTATCGGTGACATCGGAGGTTTCCTTCATCAGGCCGGTAAAGCGCTCGATATTGACCTGGGCGCTGACCAGCTCGGACAGGGCGGCGATCATATAGCGCAGCGGGTCCATCATTCCCAGGGCATAGGACATAAAGACCGACAGGGTGCCGATCCCGATAATACTCTCTCTTGTAAGCTTACCTCCCCGCCAGAGAACGATGGCGAGGGCCGCGGAGGCCATGGAGGTCAGCGTGGCCGAAAACAGGGCGGAATAATGGGTGGCGTGGACGGATGTCTTCCGCATCCGCTCCGTATCCTCCCGGAAATCCCGGATGACCCGGTCCTCCACCACCAGCGTGCGGATGGTCCTGGCCCCGGTGATTCCCTCATTGAAATTTCCGGTAATCCGGGAATTCAGCTCCCGGATCCTCCGGTTCAGCACCACCAGCCGTCTCTGGAAAAATCCCGTCAGCAGGATGGCTATGGGCAGAAGCAGAAGAAGCATCGCCGAAAGCCCGGCGTTAATCCGGAACATGACGAAAAACACGCTGATGATGTAGGAAAAGTACCATACCAGGTCCATGAGCCGCCAGGTGACCAGCGTTCCGATGCGGTCCGTATCGCTCATGACCCGGGCGTGGAGGTATCCCACGCTGTGGTTGTTGTAATAGGAAAATGACAGCGTCTGCAGGTGGTTAAAGGCGGCATTTTTCAGATCCCGCCCCACATCCAGCTCCACAAAGCTGATGAGGAAGGCGCTGATCAGGTTCGCCCCCACCTGGATGAGAAGCACCGCCACGTAGAGCAGGACGAACAGTCCCATGGTGTCCAGGGTTTTTTCGCCCGCAAAGTGGTTCAGGGCATACCGGTTGAACAGGGGGAATACCGCATCCGCCACACTGCTCACGGCGCCGAAGAATACCATAATGATCATCTTCAGCCGGTACTCTTTCAGATAGGGCAGAATCGCCGGGATTCCGTACCAGGGAAGCTTTTTTTCCGTATTTGTCTGTTCCATTACGGCCTCCCTTCCGAATCCTTGCCCGTCTCGCCGGGGATATTCTGAATATCGCAGATGGTCCGGTAGATTCCGCCCTGTTCCATCAGCTCCCGGTGGGTTCCCCGCTCCGCGGCCCGGCCGCCGGACAGGACGATGATTTCATCTGCGTCCATGAGGGTGAGAATCCGGTGGGAAATCAGAATAACCGTCTTCTGCTGCCCGCGGTATGCCTTAAGATTTGCCCGGATTCTTCCGTCGGTCTCCGCGTCCACCGCCGAGAGGGAATCATCAAAAACAAGCACCGGCACATCCCGCACCAGGGTCTGGGCGATGGCCGTGCGCTGCTTCTGTCCTCCCGAGAGGGCAACCCCCCGCTCTCCCACCGTCGTTTCATAGCCTTCGGCAAAGGACGCGATGGTCTCGGTCAGGGCCGCTGCCCCGGCCGCGAACTTCAGGCGTTCCTCCCGCCCCTTCTCCTCCTCCGGCACGGCGATGAGAATATTGTCCCGGATACTCTTGGAAAACAGGAAGGGCTCCTGCAGCACGATTCCGACGTGATGCCGGAGGTCAGCCCGGCTGATGTCCCGGATATCCGTATCGCCGATGAGGATTCTGCCGCATCCCTCCTCCAGGTCATAGAGCCGGTCCAGCAGCTCTCCCAGCGTGGATTTGCCGGAGCCGGTGCTTCCCAGAATTCCAACAGTCTTTCCCCGCGGAACCGTAAAGGATACATCCTTCAGGATCCAGGGAAGGTCCGGTCCATACCGGAACCGGACATGGTCAAATATAATGTCGCCCTCTGCCGGGAAGGGAACCGGATTCTCCGGCTCCGCCTCCGGTTCTGCATTCATGATTTCCCGGATACGCTCCACGGACACGCTGGCGCGGCTCATCTGGCTCACCACACGCCCCAGCGTCCTTACCGGCCAGGCCAGCATGGCATTATAGGCCACAAAGGCGATATAATCGCCGACCGTGAGGCTTCCCCTCACCACGTATGCCGCCCCCAGGGCCACAATGAGAAGCACCTGCAGGCCGGATATGAAATCACCCATGGACCAGAAGGTGGATATAAGAACAGCCAGCTTCTTGTAGGCAGCCGTATAAATCTGATTCTGCTTCTCGAAGCGGCTTCTCTCCGTGCGCTCCCGCCCGAAGGCGCGGACCACCCGGACGCCGGTCAGATTCTCCTGGGCAATGGCGGAAAGGGTGCCTTCCTCCTCGTCTGCCCGGAGAAAGGTCATGCCGATGCGCTGATGAAAGAACAGGGAATAGGCAAATACGATCGGCACAAACAACGCCGCCGGAATGGCCAGCGGCACGCTCAGCCGGAACATAAAGCCCAGAGAGAGACCAATCAGCAGCACAATCCGCAGAATCTCCGTGAGCTGCTCCGACAGAAACCGCCGCACCGTCTCCGTATCCGAGGTGCACCGCTGGATGATATCTCCCGCCGCATGGTCTGTGTACCAGGAGAAGGGCATCCCTTCGATATGCGAAAACAGCATGTCCCGCATAGTCTTGATCAGACGCTCGGATGCAATCGAATTGCACATCTGAAAAAGGTAGCGGCATCCTGCGCCGAACAGCGCGACCGCCACCACCAGAAGCGCGATGATTCCCAGATGGGTGCGCAGGTACTCAGCCCCGCCCGCCATCTCTGCCAGTGTGCCGAAAAAGCCGGACTGCTTTGTCTCATCCCCCCGCAGAAGAACGTCCACCGTATAGCCGATGATACGGGGGTTTAAGAGGTCTGCCAGCGAGGCAAAGGCCGAGAGGAGAATGCTCATGAAAAACCAGCGGCGGCTTCCCGCAAGAAACGCCCCCAGAAGGCTCCATTTTGTCGGATAGCCCCCGGAAGGCCGTGAAGTTCGTTTTTCCATAGAACCGGAACCTTTCCATTAAGGTATGTGTTATAATCATGGTAGCAAATCTGTCTTATTCCCGCAACCTGAAAGGAACTGCCATGCGTCCTTTAAATATCAGCTATCTGCGAAATATTACAAAAGAGGATCTCTTTTCCGACTGCGAAAACGCCCTCTCCGAACGTCCGGAACGGGAGCGGATCCGCCGTGCGGATCAGGTTGCCCTCCGTTCTCTTATAAAAACGCTGTTCCGGGCGGGACTCGATGAAACCGCCTGCTATGACGGTTTTTTCTTTTCCTTTGTTCTCGAGCGGATCGGCAAGGAATTCGACCTCGTCAAGGTGCGCCGGGACCGCAGCGCCGTGCTCAACATTGAGCTCAAGAGCCAGGTCATCGCCGAAGAAAAGGTCGAAAAGCAGCTGCTGCAGAACCGCTATTACCTCCACATGATCGCAGGAGAAGTGTGTTCCTTTACCTATATCTCCTCCGTAAAACGGTTCTACACCATTTCTCCGGAAACCGATGCCCTCACGCCTTCCTCTGCAGAAGAACTGATCGGCGCCATGCGCCGGTTTTCCGACTTTTATGAGACGGATATTGCTCCCCTGTTTAAGATTTCGGAATTCCTCATCTCGCCCATCACCACGCCGGAACCATTTATCCGAAGCCGGTATTTCCTGACCAATCAGCAGCAGCAGTTCGGAAAAGAGCTTCTCCTGCTGGCAGATAAAACAGAGGCAGGCTGCCGTTTTGCGGGCATCACCGGAAGTCCGGGCACCGGCAAGACACTGCTCCTTTACGACCTGGCCCGCCGGCTTTCCGAAAAGAGAAGGGTCCTTGTACTCCACTGCGCCCGTCTCTCCGAGGGACATGAAATCCTCCGGAGCGCCATGAAAGACTTTACCATCGAATCCATCCGTACCGTGACCCCGGAATATCTCCTGCAGACAAAACCCGAGGTTATTCTCGTCGATGAGGCGCAGCGCATCTACCTGGAGACCTTTGAGCTGCTTGTAACATTTGCCGGAGAACGGGGCCTCTTTGTGGTATTCTGCCATGATCCGGCCCAGATTCTGACCGTCTCCGAGCGGAAGCGGGATATCTCTTCCCGGATTGCCGCCCTTGCAGGGGAGAATCTCTTCATCCTCTCCTCGAGGCTTCGCACAAATATGGAGATTGCGGCCTTTGTCACCGCCTTCTTTGACCTGCGGAAAAAGACGCCGAAGTACAGCTTCTCCAACATTCGGATCCTCTGGGCCCCCGATGCCGATGAGGCGCTCCGCCTCCGCCGGTATATGGAATCGCAGGGATATATCTATATTGCCTGCTCCGAGGGGGAGGGCCAATCCGCTCATACCCTGGATACCCACGATGTCATCGGTCTGGAGTTTGACCGGGTCGTCGTCACCCTGGGAAAGGAGTTCTACTACGACAAAACGGGCTGCCTGCGCGCACATGCCCACGGCAACCCGAATTATCTCTATGATCGTATGCTGTTCCAGAACATTTCCCGGACACGGGAAAACCTCTGTATTATCATCGCGGAGAATGCGTCCCTCTTCCGGAAGGCCGCCTCTCTCACAGCTCCTGGGCCGGACCGTTCCAGTGGAGTCCCATCATTGTAATATCATCAAACTGGGGTGCAGTGCCGGCAAAGGTATCCTCTGCCTCCTGCATCAGCGGAAGAAGTACTTCCGGCCTGAGGTCCTTGGCCCCGTTCAGGGTCCGCAGAATTCCGTCTGTGCCGAACTGCACATTCTCTTCGTTGATGCCCTCCGGCAGGCCGTCGCTGTAGACAAAGAGATCGCTTCCCGGCTCCAGCTGCAGCTCATAATCCCTGTAGCGGACATCTTCCATCACGCCCGCCGCAAGCCCGTGGGGATCCTTAATCAGTTCATACTCGCCGCCGGGATGCCGGAGCATCGGATATTCATGTCCCGCATTCGCGCAGACCATCTTTCCGGTCCGGAGATCCAGGAATCCCAGCCAGACTGTGACGAACATGCTCTCATCATTCCTCTTGCAGAGGATGTTGTTGACAATCCCGATGACCTCCGCCGGTGACGACTTGCCCTTGGCGTGGTCCCGCAAGGGCAGCATGGACATCATCATGAACAGTGCCGCGGGAATGCCCTTTCCGGACACGTCCGCAATGGCCAGTGCCAGATGGTGATCATCTATCATGTAGAAATCATAGAAATCACCGCCGACCTCCTTGGCCGGACGCATCGTGGCGTAAAGGTCAAATTCCTTCCGGTCCGGAAAGGCCGGGAAGGTACTTATCAGCATATCCCGCTGGATCCTTGCCGCGACATCCAGCTCGGCCCGGATACGCTCTCTCTCCCCCGTCACCCGGGTCAGATCGGCAATATACGTGCGCAGATCATCGGTCATCCGGTTGAAGGCTTCTCCCAGATCACCGATCTCGTCGTTATTCCGGATCTCCACCTTCCAGTTCAGATTGCCGGAGCTGATGATATCCACATCTTCCTTCAGCTCGCGGATCGGGCGGAGGAGCTCCTCGGAATAGTGACTGGTAAGATACAGAAGCACGCCGCAGAACATCAGGGAGAATATCACAAAGTCAAGGATTGCGATGCGGACATTGGTATCCACGCCGGAAAGCGGCGCCAGGACATAGGTCTGCGGAATGGAGACGCAGAACGCCCATCTCGTTGTCACAATCGGACTGTAGGCATAGTAGTTTCCGTCCGAAGCCAGTGTCACGCCCTCTTTGCCGGAAAGAAGCCGCTCGATAATCGTCTCATCGCCGTACTCTCCCGCAGAGATGTGCATCTGCTCTGTCACACCGCCCTCGAGCCGGGTATCCGCAATCAGCTGTCCGTCGTCCGTGATCACGAACACATAGGCCCCCTGCGGCATCTTCATGGCCTGCATTTCTTCCTGCAGGTTTTTGGTCAGGATATCCATGCTCAGCACCGCGACCGTCTCCCCGTCCTTCATAACGGGTGTGGAGCAGCTGATCGTCGCTCCTTTTTTAAAGGAATCCATATACACCGACGTGACACCGGTATCACCGGATTCGATGGCTCTCTTATACCATTCTCTCTCAAAATAATTAAAATACTCGTCGTCAAGCATCCGGTTGCCGAGAGAAGCACTGTTATAGCTGATGAAGACCCCCTTTTTGGTCGCAATATAGATATCGGAAACCATATCCTGCTCATTATACATGAAGGGAGCAAAGATGGATTCCATATTGGCCAGAAGCCTGGTCTCGTCCCGAACCGCCTCTTTGTCAATCTGCTCCGATGCGTAATACCGCTGCAGGGCAAAATGCCCGTCGTTCCTCTTCATGGGAGCATAGACCGGCCTCTCCAGGAAGTATTCCGGGTGGCTGTATATCTCCTCGGCATAGCGGGAAAAGAGCTTTACGGAACTGAGATAATGCTTAATCTCCTCATCGGTAAGGTCAGCCGAGCTTACCGCCAGCTGCAGCAGCTGTTCCTCCATCTGGCCGGTCAGCGCCCGCTCACTGACGTTGCGGATCTTCTGCATGAAAAAGAGCGCCGACATGGTCGTGACAGCCAATGCAAAAAAGACGCTTCCCATCACAAGCGCCACAATCTGCTTTCTGATGGATCTTCGTTTTTTATTTTTACTGTTTTCTTTATAAGTCAGGTCCATACGCTCATCCGATACATGCATCTGCCGCCGATGTGCAGCATTTCCGACAGTTCACCTTAATGGTATTATTATACCCCGGGCAGACCTTCACAACAATGATTTTTACATTTTTATCGTCAGGACGTTCAGTCCCAGAATATTCTGGTACCGGATGTCCTTCGCGATCTGGTAAACCATGCGGATGCCCAGGTGTTTCTGCGGGTCCTCCGGATTCAGAATATCCTTCCTGCTGCCCGGATCAAAGGGTACGCAGTCGTCCCGGATGCGGAGAATCAGATCCTCCTGCCCGTGAACCACGCGGATATCCACGCTGTGTATCCGCGAATCCTTTTTAAACCCGTGCTCCAGCACATTTACCGCCATCTCTTCCATGCAGAGACCCGCCAGATAGGCCCGTCTCTCATCAAAGCCATGGGCCAGACAGAACTTCTCCACCGCTTCGGCTGTATTGACCGCGGACTCTGCGGTATGCAGGGAGATATCCATCCGCTCGTCCTCCGCTGCCCCGAAATCATCCGGCACCACCATCAGATCATCCATATTCCGCGGGATATGCCCCTTCATCATCGATGCATAGAGCACCGCCACCAGCACCGTGAAGAAGCCATTGAACACATGCGCCCAGTATACGCCGTCCATGCCCATGGTCCGGATTGTCAGGAGGGTAAAACCCGCGACGCAGACCACGCCGTCCAGGATCGACAGGAGCGTCACAATCCCCGTCTTTCCGGAGGCCTGCCCGTACCCCACATAGTGAAGATAGAAAAGGCCGGGCACCATGGCGAGCGGAATAATCCGGAATCCGCTTACCGTCAGCCGGTATACTTCCGATGCCGTATCCTGATAATACAGTCTGGTAAATGGATCCGCACACAGAATCAGTACTGCCGCAACGCCCGCCATCAGAACGCCGCCGCGGCAGATGGCCGTCCGCATCACATCCACCAGGGTTATGCGGTCCTCCTCGCCGATGCTTACGCTCATCAGCATCCGGGACACATTCAGAATCCCGTTGGGTATCGCCCAGAAAATTGCCAGCGTCGCATTGACGGCCGTAAACGCCGAAAGTCCCAGATTTCCCACCGCCGAGAGAATCGCGCCGTTGAGAATAATCATTCGGATAACCTGACAGCCCTGGGAAAGCGCTCCGCCGAATCCGATGGAGACAATATCTCCCAGGTCCCGGAGGTTGATTCCGCGGAAATGAAACTTCAGCATGGCCCGCTTTGTAAAGAAATACTGGGCCTGGATCAGGACAAAGATCCATCCGCCCAGGGACGAGGCCAGGGAAAGGCCGAAGGCGCTCATGCCCATTTTCGCGACAAAAAGCCAGTTCAGGGCCAGATTGACCAGTATATAGATGCCGATGGCAAGAGAAGTCCGCTGCCCCTGCTGCTCAAAGGCCAGGAACCCGGCCAGCTGCTGCCCCAGGAGCACCGTCGGAAGCCCGATGGCCTGACCCAGAATATAAAGGTTGAAAATATGGCGGACCTCCGGGTCCCCGGTCAGGAATCCGGTAAGGTCAAAGAGGCTTCCGGCAAGAAGAATGCCTGTGAGCACAGCCGACAGCAGAATCACCACGCCCATGTCCAGGGAGAACACCTGCTGGGTGCGCTCCGCCTCATTCCGCCCCATATACTTTCCGCAGAGTACCTGGGAGCCGCTGAGAAGAAGAATTCCCACCGCGCCCAGGAACTGGGCCATGGGCGCATACAGTCCCACCGCCGTCATCGCCTTTACGCCCACGTAATTACTGGCAAAAAGGCCGGATATAATTCCGTTCACCGACGGGCTGGCACACAGAATAATCTGCACCGGCATAAGCCGGAACATCTGCCTGGCCAGCATTTTTCTTCCGTCCAAAGTATCTGTTGTGTTCATAATATCAGTCTCTTTCTCAGCAGTTCCCGGTATACACATACCGGAGCTTTTCCCGTGCAATCTCCGCCAGCCGGTATACCTGCTTTACTTCTGTCGCCTTCCGGTCCATCATGTGGAACCGCGGGAAAAACCGGGAAATATGGAGCGGAATCTCTGTTCCGGCCCCATTCCCGTCACGGCCCGGAAGGCCGGCGATCCAGGCGCTCATCTCCCGCATCTCTTCCTCTGTGTCATTTTCCCCCGGCACAATGAGGCAGGTCAGCTCCACATGGCAGTCCTGCACAGCCCGCTTAATAAAGTCCATCACCATCTGCCGGTCTCCCCCCAGCACCTCACGGTAATACCGGTCGGTAAAGCCCTTCAGATCGATGTTCATGGCATCGATATAAGGCAGAAGCTCTTCGAGCACCGATAATTCTGCCGTGCCGTTGGTGACCATGACATTCACCATCCCCGCCTCATGGATGAGCTTTGCCGTATCCCGGACAAATTCCCAGCCGATGAGAGGTTCATTGTAGGTAAAGGCCACGCCGATATTGCCCTCCTTCCGGTAATGGAGGGCAGAATCCCGGATCTCTTCCGGGTGCACGAAATCCGCGGTTTTCCGGAAGGCCATCGCCTCCTCCGACCAGGAGATCTCATAATTCTGGCAGAAGGGGCAGCGCAGATTGCAGCCATAGCTCCCGATGGAGAGAATAAGACTTCCCGGGTGAAACCGGGCAATGGGCTTCTTCTCGATGGGATCCAGGGCCGCAGATGTGATCTTTCCGTAATTTCCGGCGGCAACCTCCCCGTTCCGGCAGATGCGGCCGCCGCAGAAGCCGGTTTTTCCTTCCGCAATCGCACAGTGCCTGAAACACACCTGACATACCGCCATGCTCCCTCACCTTCCTTCCGATTTCGGGCCGTCGTTTTCTTCTTTCTGCCGGGATATCAGTGATGCCGTATCACCTCAAACCGCTCCAGCGTGACATTTTCATGCTTCCCGATGCCGCCCTTCTGCCGGCAGATGGCAATCTGGTCCTCCGCGGTATCCACCCCGTCCAGGTCCGGCAGAAGCAGCCCCCTCTTTCTTCCGCTGGACACAATCACGCCATACTTCTTCGGATCCAGGTCCGCCGCAGATTCCACCCGCTCCGGCCTGCCCAGCACGTCCACGCTGATGTCCAGCCAGGGAAGCTCTTCCGGTGTGATAGGATCAAACCTGGGGTCCTCCGTCGCCGCACTCACCGCATTCCGGAGAATCTCCTCCGCCACGGAATTCGTGACAGGAAGAAAGGTTCCGATGCAGCCCCGGAGCTTCCCGTGCTTGTGAATGGAGACAAATGCGCCGGCCCTCTGTCCGATCATTTCCTCCGGAAGTCCCTCCGGCAGGGCCAGTCTCTTTTTCTTCAGGATATAGCTCTCCAGCGATGCTCTCGCAAGCCGCACATACGCATCCGAGGCATCCCGTTTTTCCTGAAGTTCCTTTTCCTGCTCCCTGAGCCAGGCATCCAGAAAATGCCGCTCTTCCTTCTTTTCTCCCGGATAAAAGGTGCAGATCCCGTAGCCCACCCCGGTGATGTCCTGGTGGGAGAGCCGCTCTGCCTTTACCTCCAGGCCGTCAAAGGCTCCGGCCATCATCACAAAGGAACGGTGGCCGCACTCCGCCGCCTTCTCGCAGAAGGTCTCGCCGAAATCAAAGAGTTCGCCGAAGGCTGCCCGTCCGCAGACATCCATAATCTTCTCATCATACTGCGGCCCCTCATCGGCAAAGCCGTAGGGCCCGTATTCCTGCAGCTTGTGGGAGAGGTCTCCGCTGGCCACCCAGACGGCACGTCTCCCCGTCTCCTCCACAGCCCGGTTTACCAGCTGGCCCAGCCGGTAGTGATCCGCCAGCGGAAGTCCGGAGAGGCCCAGCCGCACCAGCCGGAAATCACGGTACTTTTTCTCGATAAACCACAGGGGCACCATGGTCCCGTGGTCCAGGTCCTTCTCCCGCTCCCCCAGGGGGCCTGCCGGAAGATTCGCTTCCGCGGCCAGTGCGCCGATGCGCCGGATAAGCTCCGTATCGCAGGTCTCCTCAAACCGGACCTGCGGCGCCCTAAACTGTGCAAAGGAACCCCTTGCGCGGGCCGCCGGCGGAATATGAAAATAGTCAGAGTACATCACGATGTGGGGGCTGGAGATGATAATCGTATCCGGCTTTAAGGCTGCAATCTCCTCCGCTGTCTGCTCATAGGCCTTCGTAGTTTCCGCAATCTGCTCCTCTCCGCCCCGGCCCACGGCCGGCACGATCATCGGCGGATGGGGCACCATAAATCCCGCAAGAATCGACATATCGCAATCCCTCCCCTGTTCCTTCTCTGTTTTTACCGTTTCCGAAACTTCCGGACCTATCCTCTTCCTGTCACTTTTCTTACTACCGTAAGAGCCGCCTTTACCGGCAGCGGTCTGAGCTCTCTGTCCGCTTCTTTTAACTTCTCCCGGATGGAAATATGCTGCGGACAGTGCTGCTCGCATTTGCCGCACCCGATACACTGGGAGGCAAAGGCCGGTTCCTTCTGCAGGCCCATGTTCCGGGCAAACTCAAAGCGGGCCCTGCCCTTCTTCTCTTCCAGATACATCAGGTTGTAATAATAAAAGTTGGTGGGGATATCCACACCCTTCGGACAGGGCATGCAGTACCGGCATCCGGTGCAGGGCACCTTCTCCCGCTCCCGGATGATTGTTTTCACCTGATCTACCAGGGCGAAATCCTCTTCCGTGAACTGCCCCGGTTCTGCCTTGGAGGCAATGCGGATATTTTCCACGATCATCTTCGGGGAATTCATGCCGGACAGCACACAGGTCACCTCCGGCTGATCCCAGAGCCAGCGAAGTCCCAGCTCCGCCGAAGACCAGCCCTTCCCGCTCTCCTCCAGAAGCGTCATGGCCTTTGACGGCAGATTCACCAGCTTTCCGCCGCGGAGCGGCTCCATGATAATCACGGGAATTCCCTTTTCGGCAGCTCTTTTCAGGCCCTCTCTTCCGGCCTGGCTGTGCTCATCCAGGTAATTATACTGAATCTGGCAGAAATCCCAGTCATAGGCGTCCAGGATTTTCAGGAAGTTCTCCGTATTGCCGTGGTAGGAAAAACCGATATTGTGAATACTTCCGTCCGCCTTATGTTCCTTTATCCAGTCTTCGATTCCCAGCTTTTTCAGGTTCTCCCACTCCACATAGTCGGTGAACATGTGCATGAGATAATAATCAATATAGTCTGTGCGAAGCCGTTTCAGCTCCTCGGCAAAGGTTTTGTCGATGGCCTTCCTCGACCGCATCATATACTGGGGAAGCTTGGTGGCGATATATACCTGATCTCTTATGTGATTCTCCGCAAAGATCCGCCCGATGCACTCCTCGCTTCCCGGATAGATATAGGCGGTATCGAAGTAATTCACGCCCTTCTTCACCGCGTACATGACTTCCTTCTCGGCCTTCGCATAATCGATGCCGCTTCCCTTCCTGGTAAAGCGCATGCAGCCGTATCCCAGCTGGGATATCGGATTGCCGTATCTGTCGGTGCGGTATTTCATGATGTTTTCCTCCTGAAAAGAGAAGATTTCGCCTCTATGGGCGCCGTATACCTTTTATTGTAAACCATCCGGGAAGAATTTGCCACTATGCCCGCCCCATAAGGGGCGAGAGCCCCACAGCTCCCGCGGTTCAGGAGAACACCGAAAAAAGGGACTGCCCGCCGAAACCATCCAGCGTATCCGTATACCCTGTATGTTTCGTGAGACAGTCCCTTCCGGTATGTTCAAAATTCTTATCTGAAATAAGATATCAGTCCGTACACCACAATCACCGCCACAATGCAGGGCAGGATATACTTGAAGTAGAACTGCAGCTTCGGGCTGACCTTCAGGCCCGTTCCGGTGTTCACTTCCTCCAGATAATTATCAAATCCCCATCCGTACTTCATGGTGCAGAACAGACAGCAGACAAGGGAGCCGATGGGCAGCACCAGGTTGCTGACAAAGAAGTCCTCCAGGTCCATGATGCAGTTGCCGGCCTTCAGAGGCTCAAAGGCACTCCACACATTAAAGCCCAGAGCACAGGGAATGGATCCCAGGGTGATCACCAGACCTGCAAAAAGAGCCGCCTTTTTCCGGCTGTGTCCGAACAGGTCGATGGAGAAGCTGACATCGTTCTCAAATACACCGATCATGGTAGACAGGGCCGCGAAGTACAGGAACAGGAAGAAGAGACTTCCCCAGAACCGGCCGCCCGGCAGATTGGCAAATACGTTCGGCAGCGTAAGAAAGATAAGCCGCGGACCCGCATCCGGTGCAATCCCGTAGGTAAAGCAGGCGGGGATGGTAATAAGACCGGCTACAAGAGCCACGAAGGTATCCAGTCCCGCCACCAGAAGGGCCTCGCCGGCAAGACTCCGCTCCTTGTCGATATAGCTTCCGAAGATCTCCATGCCGCCCATACCGAGACTCAGGGTGAAGAAGCTCTGGTTCAGTGCGCCGTAGACCACATTTCCCAGACCTGCCTTCCGGATGTTCTCAGGATTCGGCATCAGATAGAAGGCAACACCCTCTTTTGCGCCCGGCAGAAGCAGGGAATGAATTCCCAGCACCACCATGATGGCGATCAGGGCAATCATCATCACCTTTGTGATCCGCTCCACACCGTTCTCCAGTCCGACAGAGCAGACCGTCACCGTGATGGCCATGGTGATGAACATGCTCCGGATAAGAATCGCCGGGCTTCCCATCATGGCACCGTAGGTCTCTTCAATAAACGCTCCGTCTGCCCCGACAAAGGTTCCGGAACACATCAGGAAGAAATAGTGAAGAATCCATCCCGACACGATAGAGTAAAACATCAGCAGCACATAGTTTCCGGCGATGGCAAAGTATCCCATGATATGCCACTTTGAGCCTTTCGGCTCCAGGGCCCGGTAGGCCGGAAGAATACTTTTTCTCGTGGATCGCCCCATGGCGTACTCCATGGTCATGACCGGTACGCCCAGAATCACCAGAAACAGCAGATAAATCAGCACAAACAGGCCGCCTCCGCCCTGTCCCACCATATACGGAAAGCGCCACACATTGCCGATGCCGATGGCGCAGCCCGCCGAAAGCAGAATAAAGCCCAGACGGCTCCCCAGTTTCTCTCTCTTACTCATAATTCCCCCGTTAGCATTTGCCGGACATGCCGGCTTAATCCATCATTATTCAGTCCTGTTTAGTCGTATTTCAGTCCTGTTTTTCGTTCTTTTCTCAGTCGGATATGTCCACATCCGGAACAATCTGCACAGTATACCCCGGATAGGCCTTGTGCACATCGCCGTAGAGGATCCGGAGTCCTTCCTTCGGGTCAATGTCAAAACTCATGACCACGTCAAACCGCATATCCTTTTTTTCCGTATCAATATAGAATCCGTGCATCTGCAGCGCCCAGTCATAATCCAGCACCATCTTCCGCACGTCATTCTGAATTCTGGCAGCCTCCGTATCCCCGGTATTGTAGGAATAGACGCCGACGCCGGTCAGGATAACGCCGGTCTCCTTGTAGACCTTGGCCTCCACCCGGCGGGTCAGTTCATCCACCTCCCGCACCGTCATGGTGTCCGGAAGCTCCACATGTACGGAACCGTAGTTCTTGTCCGGACCGTAATTGTTGAGGAACAGGTCGTAGGCACCCCGCACCTGCGGCTCCTCATTCAGAATCCGCTTGATGGGCACCGTGATCGCGCTGTCCGCCCGGACGCCCAGAATGTCATCCAGGGTCTCTCCCATCATCTCCACGCCGGACTTGATGATAAATCCGGAGATGACCGCACCGACCCAGGCTTCCAGGGAAATGCCCGTGGCCAGGAAGATCAGAGCCGATCCCAAAACCGAAGCCGACAGAACCGCATCAAAGGTGGCATCGGAACCGGAGGCAATCAGGGAACCGGAGTTGACCTTTTTTCCCTGCGCCTTGACATAGCGGCCCAGCACCAGCTTCACCCCGATGGCGACGGCGATAATCAGCAGCGAAACTGCGCTGTACTCCGCCTTCTCCGGGTGAATAATCTTTTTGACCGACTCTACCGCCGAGGTAATACCGGCATAGAGCACAATCCCGGACACCAGCAGGGCGCTCAGATATTCGATTCTTCCATGCCCGAGGGGGTGCTTTCTGTCCGCACTCCGGCCGGCCAGCTTCGTTCCGAAAATCGTGATAATTGATGACAGAGCATCGGACAGGTTGTTAACCGCATCCAGCGTCACCGCAATGGAATGGGACAGAACGCCGACAGCTGCCTTGAACGCCGCCAGCATCACGTTTGTGAATATCCCGATAATACTGGTGCGGATAATCACCTTATCCCGGCTGTTTCCGAGATTCTCCACAGCCGCTTCCACATTTCCCATAGCGTGTTTCCTCCCTTTTGCATGACTGCGCCGGAATCCGGCGCAGCCCTGATATTATTCCACTACCGAGAAGTTTACAATCTCCGCATTGAAGCACTCATCAAACATGGACGTCAGGATCTTGTCATCCTCCACCTCACCGTACTCGCCGCCGTCGGCGGAATCATAGTGATAGGTCGCATTGCCGTCCTTATCGAAGGTCTCCCAGGCCCGCTCCATCTCGACAAGCTTTCCGTCGGTCACGGTAGTCTTGGCAACCCAGTGATGTCCTGCAGAATACAGCTTTCCGTCCTTAACCGCCAGCGGGTTCGCTGTGCCGCCGCTGGATACATATCCCAGGTATTCCGGGGCGCCGTCCGCATTATAGAAGAACACCTCTGCTTCGGTGGAAGCCTTTACGCCGTCGTCCTCATCAAAGGTGCCGTCGGTTACCAGGAACACATCCGTTCCGTCCAGGGTGATGTTGGCGTAGCCCCAGCCCTTCTCCAGCTTATTTACAATATCGGTAAAGGTCGCACATCCCTCGATGTCTGTCATCTGCTGATGCTCTTCCTCTGCTGCGGTGGTAGCCTCGGTCTCTTCTTCTGCAGATTCTGCCTCGGTCTCCTCTGGCTCTGTTTCCGCAGCAGTCTCCTCTGCCGTGCTTTCGGCTGCCGTCTCTGCTGCCGTTTCAGCCGCTGTCTCTGCTGCCTTCTGTCCGCATCCCGCAGATGCCATTGCCATGGACAGTCCAAGCATAATTAATGCAATTCTTTTTTTCATAAAATATACTCTCCTTTTCATCACTCCAAAATCTGAAGGGATAATGCTTTATTGTAACCCCGAAGCCTCTCTTCTGCAAGTCCCAAAGAAGAGGGCGGAACCATTTTCCAGTCCTTTTTCCAGCCCGTTTTTAAGTTATCCCGGGCAATCCGTTTTTGTCAACAACTCACGGCATCAGAAAAGACGCTTACGCACTGCGGATCATACAGTGCGTAAACGTCTTTGGGGAGATGTATTCTATGGCCTGTTACTGAAGAGCGGCAAAGCCCCTCGCAAGGTCTTCGATAATATCATCAATATGTTCGGTACCGATGGAGAGACGGATGGTATTCGGGCGGATTCCCTGTTCCAGAAGTTCCTCTTCCGTAAGCTGGGAATGGGTCGTGGAGGCCGGATGGATCACCAGGCTCTTCACGTCCGCCACATTGGCAAGCAGGGAGAATATTTTCAGGCTGTCGATAAACTTCCAGGCCTCCTCCTGACCGCCTTTGATATCAAAGGTAAAGATCGAACCGCCGCCCTTCGGGAAATACCGTTCATACAGACTGTGGTCCGGATGGTCCGGCAGGGAAGGATGATTCACCTTCTCCACAAGGGGATGATTTGCGAGATAAGAGATGACCTTCTCCGTATTCTCCGCATGTCTCTCAAGGCGGAGGGACAGGGTTTCGGTACCCTGCAGAAGGAGGAAGGCATTAAAGGGCGAAATGCAGGCTCCGGTATCGCGAAGAAGAATCGCGCGGATGTAGGTCACGAAGGCTGCCGGTCCGACTGCATCATAGAAGGATACCCCGTGATAACTCGGATTGGGGGCTGCAATGTTCGGATACTTTCCGCTGGCGCTCCAGTCAAACTTCCCGGATTCCACGATGATGCCTCCCAGGGTGGTACCGTGGCCGCCGATGAACTTTGTGGCGGAATGGACGACGATATCCGCGCCGTGTTCGATGGGCCGGATCAGATACGGGGTGCCGAAGGTATTGTCTATCACGACGGGAATCCCATGCCTGTGGGCAATCTGTGCTATCGCATCGATATCCGGAATATCGCTGTTGGGATTTCCCAGAGTTTCGAGGAAGACCGCTCTTGTATTATCCCGGATAGCATCCTCCACCTCCGAAAGATTATGGGCATCCACAAAGGTCGTCTCGATGCCGTACTGCGGAAGCGTGTGGGCAAGAAGGTTAAAGGAACCGCCGTATATGGTCTTCTGCGCCACGATATGTCCGCCGTTCGCCGCCAGAGCCTCGATGGTATATGTGATGGCCGCTGCTCCGGATGCCAGCGCAAGGGCCGCGCTGCCGCCTTCCAGAGCTGCAATCCGCTTTTCCAGCACATCCTGGGTAGAATTGGTCAGTCTGCCGTATATATTGCCCGGATCCGCAAGTCCGAACCGGTCGGCAGCATGTCTGCTGTTATGGAACACATAGGAAGTGGTCTGGTATATCGGAACGGCGCGGGAATCGGTGGCGGGGTCCGCCTGTTCCTGTCCGACATGAAGCTGCAGCGTTTCAAATCTGTACTCTCCCATAGTTTAAATCTCCTTTCCCGTTCTCTTCTGATAATCCTCCAGAGCGGACTGAATGGCCTCTTCCGCCAGTACACTGCAGTGCATCTTGTAATCCGGAAGACCGTCCAGAGCCTCCGCTACCGCCTTATTGGTAAGTGTTTTCACTTCACTCACCGGCTTCCCCTTGATCAGTTCTGTCGCCATGGAGCTGGAGGCAATGGCACTTCCGCAGCCGAAGGTTTCAAATTTCACATCCTGAACGATGTCGTCCTCGATCTTCAGGTACATCTTCATGATATCGCCGCATTTGGCATTTCCGACCTCTCCGATGCCGTTGGCATCTTCGATAACTCCTACATTCCGCGGATTGCGGAAATGATCCATTACTTTTTCGCTGTATAAAGCCATGACCTCTCCTCCTTAGAGAATAAATTCCTTTTTCCCGGATACCAGGTCCCGCCAGATGGGTGAGAACCCGCGCAGGTATTCTACAGTATCCTTAACCGCCTGAATGATATAATCCACTTCCTCTTCCGTGATCTCCTCGCCTATACTCAGCCTGAGAGACCCGTGAGCCACATCATGAACGCGGCCGATTGCCAGCAGAACATGGCTCGGATCCAGGGATCCGGAGGTACACGCGGATCCCGAAGATGCACAGATACCTTTATCATCCAGAAGAAGCAGGAGGGATTCTCCCTCGATTCCTTCAAAACAGAAATTCACATTTCCCGGAAGTCTCTGTGCGGCATCCCCGTTTAACGCAGAGTGGGGGATTTCCTGAAGACCGGAAATCAGCCTGTCCCGCATTTTCACCAGGTGCTCTGCATTTTTTTCCATTCCGGCATTCGCCTCTTTCAGAGCCTCCGCCATCGCCGCGATTCCTGCCACATTCTCCGTTCCCGCGCGCAGGCCGTGCTCCTGGGCTCCGCCCTCAATAAGATTTCTCACCCGGATGCCCTTTTTTGCATACAGGAAGCCTGTGCCCTTCGGGCCGTGGAATTTATGAGCGGAAGCAGACAGCATGTCGATATTGTCATCGGCGACATTTACCGGAATATGTCCGACTGCCTGAACCGCATCTACATGAAATAAAACATTCTTTTTCCGACAGACTGCGCCGATTTCACGAAAGGGCTGTATCGTCCCGATCTCATTATTTGCCGCCATGACTGTCACCAGGCAGGTATCTTCCCGGATGGCTGCTTCCACCTCGGAAGCTTTCACGATACCGTTTTCATGGACATCCAGTAGCGTTACCTCGAATCCCTCCTTTTCCAGTGCGGCCAGCGTGTGGAGTACGGCATGGTGTTCAAAGGCCGTTGAGATAATATGCTTTTTCCCCGCCTTTCTTCCCAGCTCTGCTGCAGTACGGATCGCCTGATTATCCGCTTCGCTTCCTCCGGAGGTAAATATGATTTCACGGGGGTTCGCCCCGATAATGGCAGCAACTTCCGCCCTTGCCTCCTCCAGAACTTCCTTCGCTTTCTGTCCGTGCACATAGAGGCTGGACGGATTGCCCCAGCATTCCGCCGCCAGGGTTGTCATGACCCGGAGCGCACCTTCACTCATTCTGGTTGTGGCAGCATTATCGGCATATATCATGTTATATTTCTCCTTTCCGATTACGTTAGGCACATTATAAAGCCTATTAACCTACTATGTCAATAGGTTTTATGTGCAATATTTTACAGGCCTCAGACAAAGGTACTTATCACGCAAAAAACCTCCGGAGAAGACCGTATTCTTCGAAGGTTTCCATATCACACAGATTATATAATCATATTCACGGCAATTCCGCACAGGAAGGAAAACAGCATCACAAACAGAATATACAGTGCAAACCGTTTCCACCCCATGGCGATTTTCAGGGCCCCGAGATTCGTGATCTTTGTGGCCGGTCCTGTGATCATGAAGGCCGCCGCGCTTCCCATACTCATGCCCTCCCACAGCCACTGCTGAAGAAGCGGTATGGTTCCGCCGCCGCAGGCATAGAGAGGAACGCCGATGGTGGCTGCCATCAGAACGCCAAAGGCTTCACTCCCCCCGAACACATGCACCATCAGGTTCTGGGGGACATAGCGCTGAAACAGGGCCGAAAGCAGAATGCCCATGAGAAAATACATCCCGGTTGCTTTCACATTTCTCCAGACATTCAGCAGATAGCGGATCAGCAGATTGGGATGGACATCCCTGCCCCCGGCCGGTTCTTCGAAACCGGTAAAATCGAAAAAGTCCCTGTGCCGATAGAACGCAGAAACCAGCAGTCCTGCTGCACACCCGCAGAGAAAGCAGGTGACAATGCGCACCGTCAGGGCCGTTCGCCCCAGGGCTGCGCTGTAAATAATCAGCTGGGGATTCAGCAGGATGGACGCCATCATAAATGCCGCCAGCCAGTCCTCCCGCATCCCCTGCTTCCGGAAAGACGCCGCAATCGGGATTGTGCCGTACATGCAGAGGGGAGAGGCAATTCCCAGAAGGCAGGCGGGTATGATGCCGAAAAGCCCCCACTTCCGGTCCTTCATGCCGGCAAAGATGCCGTGAATCCGGTCCTTTGCAAAGACCGAGATGAAGGAGCCGATGAGCATTCCGAGGATCCAGTACCCGCAGATCTGTCGGAACTGGATCTCGAAATAATACCAGATGTAAATGAGTTCTCTTTTAAGAACGGTAACAATATCAGCCATCGATATTTACCAGGGTATAGGTCCTGCTGCCGAGGCCGATCTCTTCTGCATGCTCCAGCGTATGAATGCCGTGGAGAGATTCCATGCGGTTTACCAGGGCTTCATTGCCCTCCGCCTGATAGATGAGGTCGACGCAGGCCTGGTCGAGAGCGACAGGGTCTGTCCCCGCCAGAATGCCGATATCATGAATATCCGGTTCCGCAGGATTTCCGTCGCAGTCACAGTCCACGGAGAGCCGGTTCATCACGTTGATGTAGACGATATGGTCTTTACCCACATGGCTGCTGAAGCCGGATACCATCTCCGCGAGGGCCTCCAGCCAGGCGTCCTGGTCGTCATACCAGATACTGCCGCTGGTCTTGGTTCCCGCCGTATGGACATAGACCTTGCCGCTCGGGGAAGAGATGCCGATGCCGACATTCTTGATGGCGCCGCCGAAGCCCGCCATGGCATGGCCTTTGAAGTGGGAAAGGATCACCCAGTCGCTGTAGTTCTCCGCATGGCTTCCGACGATGATTCTGTCAAGCCTCGTACCGCCAGTCATGGGCCACTCCACTTCCCCCTCCTCGTCCATCAGGTCAAAGTCCGCGATGGCCGTGAATCCGTGGTCTTCCGCCACCTGCTTATGCATGGCGGAGCTGGCACGGGAGCCGCCGTAAGCAGTATTGCACTCCACGATGGTGCCGTCCACCTTTTTCACCAGGTCACCGATGAGCTCCGGACGAAGGTAATTGCTGGCCGGCGGCTCTCCGGTGGAAATCTTGACCGCCGTCTTCCCGGAGGGTGTCCAGCCGAGCGCATCGTAGATTTTCACCAGTCCTTCCGCCGAGATGTCCGATGTGAAATACACCGTCGCTCCCCCGGAAGCGGACGTCTCTGCCGCGGGAGTACGCTCCGCAGATCCCGCATTTTCCTGTGCCGGCGCAGCTGCAGATTCCGCAGGAGTTTCCTGTTCCGCCTGCGTTTCCGTCTGCTGTTCGGTCTGCTGCGGTGCGGCGGTTTCCGTTTCCGCCTGACTCTTCATGCATCCGGCCAGAAGAAGGCTGACTGCAATACCTGCCGCAAGTATGGAAAAACTCTTTTTCATAGCGACCTCCTGTTTACTGATTTCCTTTGATGCCATTCTTCTGAAGTCCGTTTGTCACTTCCGCTGTTCCGGTTTCTGTGCCGCATTTCTGCAGAGGTATGCTGCCATCGTTCCCAGGAATGCCCAGAATAGAAGCATCAGCAGGTTTTCCAGAAGAACCAGTCCTGCAGGCTTCTCGTAGTCCAGAAATGCGAAAGGAACCCAGAAGAACAGATAATCCGGTATTCCGCTTTTCAGAAACAGCCACAGGCCGATGCCTGCGATGCCGGTAAAGATGCCGGCCGCAGCCATTTTCATTCTTTCACTCCACTTAAGTCCCGCCAGCATCGCCGGGATGTGCATGCCCAGATGCAGCCCCATCAGCACAAAGGACCAGTGGGACATGGACAGGTGCATTCTTCTGGAAAAGGATACCGGCGTCATCCCGTACAGAAACGGCACGGCGTGGCCGCTCATGGCCATGCCGCTGAAGGCGGTCAGCCCGAAGCTTGCCAGAAGCAGTACATTCAGCAGGGTGGACAGCGTGCGGTAGCGGTTGTATTTCCCTTTAAAGAGCGCGGTGTACCACTTCCGGTTGAGAATCTGGTGAACAATGACCAGAACCGTCATGGCCATGCCGAGCCACTCATGGGCCGCCTCTCCCGTGACCTGATAGGCCATAAGAAAAAGAAGAAGGACGGTCATGGCTGTATCCACAATGCGTCTGCTCATTCTGTTCGCCGCTGTTTTCGCCATTCTGCCGTCCCTCCCGGTTCTGTATTTACATTTTCTGTTACTTCAGGCTGTTATAATCCTCCGCATCGACGGCTTCCAGCCACTCTGCACGGGTATCTTCCCCGGCCACCTCGATGGCCAGATGGGAGAACCAGGAGTCCGGGGCCGCGCCATGCCAGTGCTTGACCTCCGCCGGAATGTTGATCACGGTGCCCGGCGTCATCTCCACGGGTTCCTTGCCCCATTCCTGGTAGTATCCTCTGCCACCGATGGCAATCAGCATCTGTCCGCCGCCGCTCTTCGCGTGGTGAATGTGCCAGTTGTTGCGGCATCCCGGCTCGAAGGTCACGTTGAAGACCGGAACCTGCTCGGTGGATACCGGTGCCAGGTAGCTCTGTCCCACAAAGAACTGTCCGTAGGGATTCGGCTCCCCGATAGGGAAGAAGATAGTATTCTGGTATCTGTCCTTCTCTGTCAGGGCCGGTTCTTCCTCGTTCCATACTTCCTTTGCCAGACGGAATACCGCCCAGCCCTTGGGCCAGCCCACATACATAGTAGCATGGGTGATGATGGCTGCAATCTCTTCCTTCGTCACACCGTGGGCTTTTGCATTCTGCAGATGATAAGCGAGGGAGGAGTCTGTGATGCCGGATGCCATCAGAGAGACAACGGTGATGATGCACTTTGTCTTTACATCGATGGCTTCCTCATTCCACACCTCTCCGAAGAGCACATCATCATTCAGATGCGCGAACATCGGCGCAAACTCTCCCAGCTGGTTTCTTCCCGCGGTCTGTACAATCTTTTCTGCCATTTCCATTGTCCTCCTTATTTAGCAATCTTCTGGTCTCCGGTAGACCAGACATGTTCCTCTTTTGCCGCAGCCGGTTTGTTCTGTGCCATGACACCCGCCAGCGGATGGGGCACGTAGGGTTCTTCCAGATATGCGGTTTCCTCATCCGTCAGTTCCAGGCCGACCGCCTTTGCCGCGCCCTCGATGTGGTGGAACTTCGTCGCACCCACCACCGGCGATGTTACCTTCGTCAGAAGCCAGGCCAGCGAAATTTCCGTCATGGATACGCCGCGTTTTTCGGCCAGCTCGGCCACACGGCCGATGATCACGTTATCCTGGTCCGCTGTGGCATCGTATTTGAACTTCGCATAGGCATCTTCCTCGGCCCGCTTCGTTCCGCCTTCTCCGGGGAGTCTCGAGAGCCTGCCGGAAGCCAGGGCGCTGTAGGGCGTCAGAGCAATATTCTCTTCCCTGCAGTACGGAACCATTTCCCTCTCCTCCTCCCGGAAGATCAGGTTGTAATGACCCTGGATGGAGACAAACTTTGCAAAGCCTTCCTGTTCCGCCAGGGCATTGGCTTTGGCGATCTGCCAGGCAAAGCAGTTGGAAATGCCGATGTATCTGGTCTTTCCGGCCTTCACGATGCGGTTTAAGCCATCCATGATATCGTGAATGGGTGTCTGCCAGTCCCACATGTGGTAAATGTACAGGTCCACATAGTCCATTCCCAGGTTCTTCAGGCTCGTATTGATCATGTTTTCGATATGCTGCTGCCCGGTGATGCCCTGTGCAATCTCCTCCTGGGTTCTCGGCAGGAACTTAGTGGCAACCACCACATCATCCCGCTTCGCGAAATCCCTGAGAGCCCGGCCCACGTACTGCTCGCTGGTGCCGCTCTGGTAGGCGATGGCCGTATCGTAGAAGTTCACACCCAGCTCAAGTCCGCGCTTTATGATTTCCCGGGAATGTTCCTCATCCAGCGTCCAGCTGTGCTGGCCCCGTCTGGAATCTCCGAATCCCATGCAGCCCATGCAGATCCGGGATACGTTCAAATCAGAATTGCCGAGTTTTGTATATTTCATGAGACATTCTTCTTTCTTTGCAAAGCCTTACAGTACCGCTTCCAGGAACCGGCGGATTTCCGCCTCGTTCGGACGGTTGATCTGTCTTCCCTTTTCCCACTTCACATCGCCGCTCACATTCTTATGAAGGGCCGTGTCGCTTCTTCCGACGCCGCTGCCGCCGGAGGTGCAGAAGGGAATGATCTTCTTGCCGGAAAAATCATAGCTTTCCAGGAAAGTCTCAATGATCCGGGGAGCAACGCCCCACCAGATCGGAAAGCCCACAATCACGGTATCGTAAGAAGCCATGTTGAGAGCCTCTCCTGCGATCTCCGGCCGTGCGGAAGGGTCATTCATCTCCACACTGCTGCGGCTCTTCTTGTTCATCCAGTCCAGGTCTGCCGATGTATACTTCTCCTTCGGGACGATCTCATAAAAGTCGCCGCCGGCGATTCTTGCAATCTCCTCGCCGACCCGTTTTGTCACGCCGCTGGCAGAAAATACAGCTACTAATGTTTTATTTGCCATCTTATTTCATCTCCTGTCTTGTCTTGTTGTATGTTTCTCCGTCTGTTACTCCCCCAGAAGCCGTATCAGGCAGCTGCAGGTGAGCTCATAAACGGTTTGGTACACGTAGTTAATCCCTGCTTCCCTCATGGCCGTCTTCTGCTTCTCTGTGACAGCCGTGTAAGGGTAAATTCCAAACATGAACGGGAAAAAGGTATAAATGAAATTCTGAATATCGGTAACATTCATGTCCGGACAGAACTTCTCCATCAGCATGCACACAAGGTGCATGGAACGCCCGTAGGACTGCTTGAACGTATTCAGCAGCTCCTGCCGGCTGTTCGCTTCCATATCGTAGTTGTTCATGGAAAGAAGCTTTAAGAGCTGTTCCCGTCCGGCCAGGGAATCTGCGATCCGGTCCGCCAGCTCCTATTTCGAAAGCCGCTCGTTCCCGTTCAGAATAGCGGTCAGATCTTCATTCCAGCGGTCATATTCTCTCTGGAAAAGCGCCAGAAAGATCTCTTCCTTGGTCTCAAAGTAATTGTAGATGGTGGGCCGGGAAAAAGAGGTGATATTTCCAATCTCCTTGAGCGTGATCTCCCGGAAGCTCATCGTCTGATAGAGCTGCTCACAGGCGTTAATAATCTCTTCCCTTTTTTGGGCGATCTGTTCCGGTGTTACTTTTCTCATCTTCCAATCCTCATCGCTTCACATTATATTGACACTGTGTCAGCATATTCATTATATGTGTACTCTGACATCGTGTCAATATACTTCTTGGACTTTTTTCGATAAAAAAGCACTCGCATCTCTGCGAGTGCCTTCACACGATTAACAACAATACTCCACCAGATACTTATTATACTGCTGCTCGAAGTCTTCCCTCGATCCTCTCATGACGCTGGTTCTCGTGCATATTCATGTTCCTTTCTGCTGTATCCAGAACACATCCCGAAATATTAGAACAGTGGTCTGAGACGCGCTAAGAGAGCCCTGTCGTCACTACCCGAAGAAGTATCTGATGATGTCTCCGAATTTGACCCCCTCTTCCAAAGGCTTTGGTTCTTCTTTGATCCCGAGCATCCGCCTGGTGGCATTGTCCCGCATCCTGGCCATCCGTTTTGTCTGCGGTGTCTCTGCCAGAGAGTCGTAGGAGTGGGGCACGCCGGGTTCTACATAGAGCTCCGTAAAGACGCCGGCCTGCATCATCTTCTGTGCATAGTCCATGTCTTCATCACAGAAGAGGTCGAGACTGCCGACGATGATAAATGCCTGGGGCAGGCCTTTCAGCTGTTCGACTTTTGCCGCGGCAGGCGAGAAGTAGATCATATCCTCTCCGTCCGGCATCTTATCCATTCCTGCGATCATATCGTTCCATCCGGAGATGTTGTTTTCCTTCGTCCAGATAAACTCGCCGGCATATTCATTGCGGTAAATGTCCCCTTCGCCGCCGGTGCGGTAATCGAGCATGGGATAGATCAGGACCTGTCCCTTCAGGGGAACCCGGCCCTTGTCGCGGTTATAGAGGGCAAGGCGGGCGCTTAATCCTCCGCCGGCGCTTTCTCCCTCGACAATGATCCTGTCCTTGTCCACGTTCAGCTCGTCCGCATGCTCGTAGACATAAAGCAGGCCCGCGTAGGCGTCTTCGAGCTCCATGGGGTATTTGTAGGCCGGATCCTTGGTGAGTGTATAGTCAACGGAAACGACGGTGGCATTGACCCCGTCTGCCGTTGCCTGTATGCCGTCCTCGAACACGCCGGTGTTGCCGAACTGATAGCCGCCGCCGTGAATGAAGTAGATGACCGGGGTCTTCTCGCCCCGCCAGCTTGCGGGGCGGAAAATGTAGAGGTTAAGCTTGCCCTTTCCCTGCGCCCCGTCAATGGTGAGCTTTTCGCCTTTTTTCGGTTCTATGTCCTCGATCTCGAGGTCCTTGTTGGTAATGCCCACCGGGATCGTAAGGCCCTTCACCACCTCATATCCGTCCGCAAGCAAAAATGCTGATTTGTATGCGCCTTCGGTCTTATCAGCTCCCGCCGTCATTGCCGCCATCAGGTCGGCAGATCTATCATCTTTTTCCATGCTGCACCTCCTGGTAAAATCAAATGCAGTAATATTTTGTAAGGAAATACGTCCTGTCCCAGTCAACGATCTTTACTTCAGATTCCTTTGCCGGGTGGATGTTATACTCGTCGAAAACCATCACCTTTTTGTCCTTGAGGTCATACGCCGGCCATTCATGCGCCTTCCCGTCCGGGGAAATGTCCGCACTGAGAGACGGGTTGCCGGTCTTCGCAAACTGAATCCACATTCTGCGGAGTGTCTTTGAGAAGGTCTCGTCAAATCTTCTTCCGGTGATAAGCGTCTCCTCCGGATGGTTGAACACGGTAGAAATCTCTATGGTATGCGCACACCACATTTTCGGAATGGATGATTCCGGCGTGAAGTAGTAGGTGTAGGATTTTCCTCCGCCCATGGTCTGATTCTCCGACATCCGAAGCAGCGGGGCCTTGAACATAATCTGCTCAAACAGGCGGGTCACACCGGGGTAATCGGGGCTGTTGTTCTTTTCGTCACTGCAGAAGTCCTCTGCCAGCATTTTCTCCTCTTGTGTCAGCTGCGCAAGCTTTTTTGCTTTTCTGTCAGCGGCAAACGGTCCGTAGGCTTCCGGCCCAATGGTGTATGCGAAATATCCACCCTCGTCCTTATTGCAGCCCTGGAGAATGGCGATATCCTTTGCTGCGCCGTTCTTATATTCGTCATACGGATTTACGGGCAGATAGTTTCCGTCCCTTTCAGCAAATACGCGAAGGGCAAGCACGGAGGATGCTTCCACAAGCTTTCTGGAATCTACCTTCTGAAGGTCGGCAACGGTTTTGCATCCGACGATCTCCATCAGCTCATCCGTGCAGGCGATGGCCTCTTCCGGCGTCCGTGTGCAGAAGGGTGTGCCGCTCTGTGCAATGACGCGGTGAAAATATTGATGGGAGCCTTTCACCAGCGGAAGCAGGCATACGCTGCAGCCGCCGGCGGATTCGCCGATGATCGTCACGTTATCCGGATCACCGCCGAGCTTTTCAATGTTTTCATGAATCCATCTGAGAGCCATCATCTGGTCCATAATCCCCAGGTTCTGCGCATCCGGGTAATCCCCGCCGTCCGGCAGATGGGACAGGTGCAGGAAACCATAAACGCCGAGCCGGTACTCGATGGAGGCAAAGACAATATCCGGATTCTCCCCGACATAACTCGTGCCTTCCTCCCGCGGTTCCGCCGTGGAGCCAACCTCAAAAGCACCGCCGTGAATCCACACGATCACCGGTTTCTTCTCCGTGCTGCCGTCGTCCGCTCTCCATACATTCAGGTACAGGCATTCTTCACTCTGCGGGTACATGGATCCGATCTGCAGATGATCCTCGTTCTGAAACGGAACTGTCCCGAAATAATACGCTTCATACACGCCGTCATCCGGTGCAAAGTCCGACGGTGCCTTCCAGCGATATTCCCCGACAGGCTGATGCCCGACAAAAGGAATTCCTCTGTATGCGATGACATTGTCATACCGTTTCCCTACGAAGGTGCCGTTGATGCATTTAACTGCCAGCGACTTGTCATACTGGCCGTCAGTAATTCTATGGTTCTTCCCGTACAGAGCCTTCATCCGCTCTCTTGATTTCTCGACTTCGTTCATGCTGCTTATCTCCTTGCTTTGGTCTCGAAAGACTCCGTGCTCATCAAACTACTGCCTTTTAATTATATCTTATTTTCATGTATTTTTTAACATAATGTAGCAAGAATTCCCCCATCCTCTGCAGGTGGCAGGATGAATTGCCATTGTTTGCAAAAAAGAACGCTTGTTCTGCCCGAAAAAATGTGATTTAATAATATCAGTCGAAATAAACAGAAAAGGATGATATTATGCAGGAACTTGATCATAACGGACATTCAGTATTACTGATGTATTATCATCTGATCATGGTTGTAAAGTATCGAAGAAAGGTCATTGATGACACAATTTCCAACCGTGCAAAAGAAATTTTCTGCTATATAGCTCAAAACTATGGCATTACTTTGGAAGAGTGGAACCATGATATCGATCATGTGCATGTCATGTTCCGAGCACAGCCAAAGAGTGAGATAAGCAAGTTCATCAATGAAGGCACACCTGCAGTGTGCCTCTGAACCGCTCAAAGCCGCGGGGCTCTCGCCCGCGAGCGGGCGAGCAGAAATGCATACAAGAGCGCCAGCAGCCGGCTTCTTAAAAAGGAGTATCCCGAGATTCGGAAAAAGCTGTGGAAAGAAGCTTTCTGGAGTCAGAGCTTCTGCCTGCTTACCGCAGGTGGTGCGCCGATTGAAACCATACGTCGGTACATCGAATCACAGGGGGACAAAGATTGGCCAACAGAGCTTATAAATTCCGCATCTATCCGAACCGCGAACAGGAAGTCCTGATGAAGAAAACCTTCGGGTGCTGCCGGTTTGTATATAACCGCATGCTCTCGGATACCACACGTTTCTTTCCCTCCATCTGCCTGCCACATCTATCCCGCATGATTCCGTGTAGCTACTGGGCTTGGCTTGTGCTGCAGTCTTACCCTCATGCGTGACCTCTTATATGGTTTCTGTTCGTCAGGCCAGAGGTTTGCCCATGGTTAGTTTGTTCCCACATCCGGCTTCCTTCAGATCCCACCTCGCGGTGGACACCCTTGCCTTCGGCTTTATCCTTCCCACTACCGGGCGGATTCGGGACTTGCACCCGTTAGAAACGTGCGCCGCCAGGCGCACCGCAAAAAAGAGCACCCGGCAAAGCTGCCGAATACTCTTTTCACAGTTTTTCTCAATACCAATCGTGCTTTTCACCCCGGTCCAAAGCACTGATCGCCACCACTTCCTCCTCCGTGAGTTCAAAGCCGAACAGATCAAGGTTTTCTTTGATATGCTCCGGATTGGAAGAGCCGGGGATCACCACGATGCCCCGCTGCAGATCCCACCGGAGGATCACCTGGGCGGATGATACGCCGTGGGCTTCCGCGATGGATTTAATCGTCTCGTCGCCGAGAAGCTCCGCCGTGTGGCCCCGTCCTCCTAAGGGGTACCAGCATTGGACTACAATGCCTTTTTCCTGGATAAACGGGACAACATCCTGCTCCTGGTAATACGGATGGATCTCGTTCTGCACAAGGGCCGGCGTAATCGTGACCTGCGGCAGAAACTCAGTCAGTTCCTCTACATACCAGTTGGAGAGGCCCAGAGACCGGATCTTTCCCTGTTTCACATAGTTTTCCATGGCTTTGTAAGCTTTCACATCGTCCGTCTC
>Ga0256407_10000860_pt1 | contig 68400 bp, 62 predicted proteins | sample RumenRJG_04DNA_FD_193489 | JGI IMG/M metagenome (GOLD analysis project Ga0256407, IMG submission 193489) | Bovine rumen microbial communities from Lethbridge, Alberta, Canada - RJG_04 | ecosystem: Host-associated > Mammals > Digestive system > Stomach > Rumen | place: Canada: Alberta... | reverse complement strand
CAAGATATTTTTAACCTTTGTTTTAGAGCTGGATTTGTCATTGATGGATTTTATGAAGAATGTTTCAAAACCAACAAAGAAATTCCTATGGTAATGATAGTAAGGCTTAAGAAGGTAAAACGTGATACCTTACAATAAATTCAAGTTTGTCGGGTAAATAGCAAAGCCAGCCGAGCCAGCGGGCGGTCAAGATGAACGGGCTTCGCCCACCGTTGACAGCCCCGCCCGGTTTCGCAGTTAGGCAGTCAAGGAGCGACAGCAAGGAGTGCTGCCGCCCCGCACTATTATTCAGAGAGGGGGAATTTCCATGACAGACCAGAAAGCCTATCAAGAATATATCCAGCGCAGGTACAACGCCTCTTGCAAGGCTGTTATCCGCTGTGCCTGACAGCGTCCGTCCGTGCCGGAATTATGTAGAGCTCCACATAATTCTGTTGTATTTCCCAGCCTTTTGTGATACTATTTTGATACTAATAAACTTTACAGCCGAAAATAGCAGGTGGAATATTAACATATTTGCGAAAGTTTTTCCTGCGAAATCACCTCAAATACACCCTACTATATCTGAATTTGCCGAGTTCGAATAACACAAAAAACGCGTTTATCGTATGATAGACGCGTTTTTTTATGACGCAAAACGGTGTTGTTTTTCTTTCCTAAGATGTCATACGAATCCCCGTGAGAAATATCAATTCCTCACGGGGATTATTTTCATACCTGCTGTGAAAAAATACCGGCGTCGAAACGGCCCGTCCAAAAAAATTTATAATTTTCCTTGTCCTTTTGACGGGGAGCAGTTCAAAATTTTGATGATTATGATAAAATAAATAAAGAACCTTCTGTGCGATGATAGGAAATGTAACAGTATTGGAGATTTAATGAGATGAAAAGATATTTCATGGTCGGGCTCGGCATTGTGCTGGCGATTTCTCTGGGCGCGATCTTTTACGGCGCATGGCTCAACGAGCGGGGCGAGGTGCAGATCACGCGGCGCATGGAGGAGCGGCGGCTGACGCTGCACGGCGCGAAGGCTGCCACGCGCCGCATCAACCCGCGTCTTACGGTGAACGCGATCAATCTTTTTTCCAACGACATGGCCGACGCGGTGGCGCTGGTGAACGGGCGGATCGTGGAGGTCCTTGCGCCGAAGGGGAGTTTCGTCCGGCGCGGCGACGTCATTTTCGTGCTGGAAAATGAAGACATCCCGCTCCAGCGGCAGGAGGCGGAATCGAATATCCTGCGGGCCCAGGCGGAACTCAAGAAGGCGGAGAACAACTATACCCGCTATCAGATCCTGAAAGCGAACGACGCCGCTTCCGCCCAGCAGTTTGACGAAGCGGAAGCCGCGTATCTCTCAGCGCAGTCCAGTCTCGGCGTGGCCGAGGCGAAGGCGGCCCAGCTTGGCGTGCAGGAATCGCGCCAGCAGGTCGTCGCCCCGATCGACGGGAAAGTGCTGGTGCTGTATCGTCAGCAGGGCGCGTATGTGCAGGCGGGGACTTCCCTCGCCCTCGTCGGCGATTTCCGTTTCCTGTATTTCACCGCGCCGGTGGCGGACGAGGACGCCCGTTATCTGACCATAGGGCAGGAGGCGGAGCTGGTTTTCCAGAGCAAGGATTTCAAGAAGGTTTACGGCACCGATTACGCCGCAGGCAATCTCGGCAGCCGGCAGACCTTTACCGCCACTATCGCGCAGATTACCCCGCCGCTCAGCGAAGCGGCCGCCATGCGCAATACCCTCTGGCAGGTGGACAACCAGTTTGGGCTTTTGGAGCCGCAGACCTATGGCGGCGTCAGCTTCCAGTCGAAACGGAGCCACAACGCGTTGGCCGTACCGTTGGCCGCGATGGCCGACGGCGCGAACACGTCCGTTTTCGTCGCGAAGGCGGACGGCACGATCGAGCGCCGCACAGTAAGAACGGGAACGAACGACGGCTCCTATATCGAGGTGCTGTCCGGCCTGTCCGAAGGTGAGATTGTCGTGACCAGCGGCATGGAAGGCCTTGCAGACGGCGTCCATGCGGAAATCATATTGGACGAGACGGGGGCGGCTCCATCGGAAGGCGGCGCGGCGCAATGAATAACGAGCAGATTTTCAACCGGACTGCCCTCGACAAGCTCCGGTCCCCGGAAAAACTTGACTCGCTGATTCGTATCACCGGTCCGGTGGGCTGGATGGGGCTTATTTCCATCGCCGTGCTCTGCTTCGCCGTCGTGCTTTGGTCTTTCTACGGTTCCTTTACGGAAAAGGCCGACGGCAAGGGTCTGATCCTCGATTCGGCGGGCGTGGTGAACATCACCCATACGGCGGGTGGAAAATTGACCGAGCTCTACGTCCAGACCGGCGATCACGTGCACAAGGGGCAGCTGGTCGCCCACATGGAGCAGCCGGAGCAGTCGGTGGACACCCGCATGGCGCAGTACGGCACGGGGCTGGCCACGGACGACCGGGATGTGCAGGGGCGCGTTTACCAGTACGACGCGAAGCGCCATCAGCAGGCGGCGCGGGAAGATATTTACTCCGATTATGACGGCGTGGTGGACGAGGTCATGGCGGCCGAGGGCGAGCTCCTGCAGCCGGGGAGCCCGGTCTGTTCCGTGCGGCTGACGCAGAACCGCGACGAACTCACCGGCGTTTTCTACATTCCGGTGGACAAGGGCAAGCGCGTGGAGCCTGGCATGACGATCCAGCTCGCTCCGAACGGCGTGGACGTCACGCAGACGGGCAGCCTTATCGGCGTGGTGAAGAGCGTTTCCCAATACCCGATTTCTGCCGAAGGCGTGCGGAAAGGTCTTGGCAACGCCCAGCTCGCCCAGTACGTCCTTTCCCAGGGCGGCGGCGCGGCGGTGGAAGTGAAGTTCGAATTGGTGAAGGACGAGAGCTCCGAGTCGGGCTACCTTTGGACCTCCGTGGTCGGCAAGCATCGTCCAATCACGGCGGGCAGCTTCTGCACCGGCTCCATCGTCATCGAGCGGGAGCCGCCCATCGAGAAGGTTTTCTACAAGATCAGCCAATGGCTCCGGAACAGATAGATTCTGGATATAAGAGAAAATCGGCGAAATTGCAGCAATGGTTTTTTCAAGAAAAGCTATTGCTGTTTTTTATGGAAAATTTTATGTAAAGCAGCAGTCTGTTCATAGAAAAAAGGACGGGCGTGTTTTCGGACAAGGTGATTTTTTACAGGAATCCGTAAAATTTTGTTCATCATTTTTTAAAACTCGCCCGGAGCATGGAGGCGGTGTGCTATGATGAAACAGGAGGTGTTTGCATGAAGTGGAAATGCGAGACGGACGACAGGTATATCAAGTTTACGTTGGACGACGGTCAGACTGCCGGCATGCGCGGGAGGGAAGAAGAGTTCGGCCCTCATTACGCGGTACTGGCGGAGCTTTATCGCAAGAAGGCGCGGCTGGCGGTGGTGGAAAAAGACGGGCTGGGAACGCTCGTCGAGGCGGAGACGGGGCGTGTCGTCGCGCAGGACGTGCCGGGCAAGTGGGCGGAATTGCGTCCGCATGTCGGACATGAATTGTATATAGGCTATTTTTGCGGCGAGGACTTGGTATATGTGGAATGCGTTCCCTGCCGCACGCTGATTTACGACCGTCCGTGGTATGAGTAAGGAAGGAACACGGCGATGGGCTAACCGTTTGTCCATGCGTATGAAAAAATTGGCATGGATGGAAATGGGATTGCGCGGCGGTTCCTTAAAAAAGGAGAGTGCAGTCGGTGGGAGCTTGTGACGCCATCGCCGCGCAAGTTGTAAAAGTGAGCGCAGGAATGCTCCGGCAGAAAATTTACCGGAACGCTTGCATTTTGAAAAATGCTGTGATATACTACGTCTTGTTCCAAACAAGTGGGGACGTAGCTCAGCTGGGAGAGCGTTCGGTTCGCATCCGAGAGGTCGAGAGTTCAATCCTCTTCGTCTCCACCATAATGCAAATAAATTCGTGCGGGTATGCATGAATTCGGAAGGCGGCGATGACCGCCTTTTTTGTTTGTCCGGCTGCTGTAAGTTGCATAAAAAGAGCGCTGCTGCACGTTTTCGTCGCGTGCGGCAGCGCTTTTTGGTTTTACGGATCAGCTTTCGATGGCTTCTTTCATGGTCAGCAGTTCCGCAATCTTGATCGAGTCCGTGGTGGCGAGGTCGTAGAAGTTTCCTTCGGTCGTCTGAACGATGGGCAGGGCATTGGTGCGGCTCTGGTCGATGTAAATGATCTTGGCCTTTTCTTTGTTGGTCAGCCGTACCCAGCTGCCCGTCAGCGCGTGGCAGATCTGGCGCACGAACAGCACGCCGTATTCTTCGGCAATCTTGCCCGCGGCCATGTCGGTGGTCAGACGGTCGAAGATTTCGAAGGGCGAGGTTTTATGCGCGTATGCGCGATTGGTGGCCATGGCGTCGTAGATGTCCAGGATGGCCAGGATTTTCCCGAAGGGGGAAATCATGTCGCGCTTCAAGCCCGAAGGATAGCCGCTGCCGTCGCAGCGTTCGTGGTGCTGCAGGACGCCGGCCATGATGTCCGCCTCGCCGGACAGGCCGCATTTCGCCAGTATCTCCGCGCCAAAGGCGGAATGGCGGCGCACGATGCTCATTTCCGAGGAGGTCAGTTTTCCGGGCTTGTTGAGAATGTCGCTGGAGATTTTCAGCTTGCCCACGTCGTGCAGTAGTCCGGCCAAAAGCAGCCGCTCTCTGTGCTCGCGGGGCCAATGGAGCCATCTGCCCATGAGGCCGGCCAGGATCGCGACGTGCAGGCTGTGATGCAGGAGATAGCTTCCGTCGCGGTCCATATTGTGGATCTGGGTGACGGCCTTGGTGCCGTCGCAAAGTTTGTCGAGTTTGCGGTCGGCAATCAGGAGAGCGAGGGCTTCGAGGTCGATGCCCTTGTGGATGGTATTCGGGTTCAGCAATTTTTCCAGGCTGGCGTAAACCGAGTTGTAGGTCTCTACATAGTCCGAATCCAAAATGCTGTCCGTTTTCGGGTTGGGGGCTTTTTCACTGTCGGGCTGCCTCGTGTGGGACAGGTCTTCTATCGCCAGCGTATCCGGCTGCTCGAGGATTTCCACGAGCAGCGTCATGTCGTCGAGGGAGGCGCCTTCCGGCAGCACGTCTTTCATGTAGTCGGGATTTTGCAGGAGGCTGATGACGAATTCCGTCATTCGCGTTCCCGCTTCCATCAGGACTTTTCCGTCCAGCAGCACGATGGGCTGCGCCAGGATCATGCCGGGTTTCAGTTCCTTCAAACGGACCTGCTGCTTTTGTCCGTTGGAATCGTATTGTTCCTGCACGAAACGAACGAAGGAGACGACGTCGTCCTGGGTTTGGAGGCGGGCGGTGTACATGTAGTTGCCCATCTGCGTCTGCCACTGGGCGGGAAGCGCCGTATTCATGACGATATCCGGCTTGTAGCGTTCCATGATCTCGGCATGGGAATGGACATACGCGTGGCGGCTGCGCCGTCCGGCGAAAACGCAGAAGCGGTCGTCGGTCCGTTTCGGCAGTATGCGGCTGTCCGTGGTAACCATGTCGGCCCATATCTTGTAGACGTCGGTGGAATGCGCGTAATTCATCATGTCCAGCGTATAGCCGCCGGCGGGGCGCATATTCACCTCGAGGCCGACGAGGCTGCCTTCCTCGCCTAAATATCCCTGATCCTCCGTCAGCCGGAAGAATTCCAGGTGCACGAAGCGGCTCTGGATATTGAAGGCGCGCACCACGGCCCGGCCGGCCGCGCGCAGATCGTCCGGCATGGAGGCCGAGACGTAATAGGAAAGGTCGGTCTGGTTCGCGACGATATCCATGATGGACGGCGGCCATGCCGTCATGGCTTCAAAAAGGGGCTCGCCTTTGGAATTGATGACGGCGTCGTAGGAATAGATGGTTCCGCGCACGAATTCCTCCATGATGTACGACGTGGAAGATTTCTCCCAGAAGAACCATTCCAGTTCCGTGGCGGTCTCGATGCGGAAGGTGTCCTTGGCGCCGGTGCCGATGTCCGGCTTCACGATGACAGGGTAGCCGTGTTTGCGCGCGAAGGCCTTGCCTTCCTTGAGCGTGGGAATATGCGCGAATCGCGCCGAGGGGATATGCGCTTTTAAGTAATACGGCTTCATGCCCGATTTGTGCTGGAACCGCTCGACTTCCGACGGCTTCAGGCCGGTCGTCACGTTGAAGTCGGTGCGCAGGCGCGCGTCCTGTTCCAGGAAGCGCTCGTTGTTCGACTCGATCCAGTCGATTTTTCCGTATTTGAACGAGAAAAACGCCACGGCGCGGAAGACTTTGTCGTAATCTTCCATGGACTCGACGTAATAATATTCGACTAAAGAGTTTTTCACATTGTCGTCTAACGATTCATAGGGGCAGTCCCCGATACCCAGCACAGATACGCCGTTCTTTTTCAGCCGGTCGCAGAACAGCCAATAGTTGGTCGGGTCGTGGGGCGAGATAAAAACGAAGTTCATAAAAGCGTCCTCCTGATGCGCGCAGCGCGTGTCATGCAAAAATGCTTCGCGGCCGACTGTGAGCGCGCGGTCGTTTTGCATGAAAACGGATTCAATATTCTATTATATATTCTCCGCCTGAGACAAAAATCCTGCAATTTTTTCGGGAAGGACAAATAATCTGTCTTGCGTTTGGAAAAGACGTCTGCGCGCACGAAAAAGGCTCCGAGAGGAATCTCTCGGAGCCTTGATTTTACTGATGGTGACCTGGGAGGGACTCGAACCCCCGACCCTTTGGTTCGTAGCCAAATACTCTAATCCAGCTGAGCTACCAGGCCAGGACTGCTTTCGCAATCAACGGATATTATAATAGCACGCGCGTCTTTGGGTGTCAACGATTTTTTGAAATTTCTCCGGCCGACCGCGACGGGAAGGAGTCAGTACACGTGATATTCCTTCCACGGAATTTGATCGACGCGGACGGTCTTCAGAAAATCCACGATGTCCTTGCGCCCGAAATAGTGGGGCGTGCCGTTGGAGTCCTGGGACATGAGGATGATCGGCATGTTGGGGAAGAAATAGGAAATTTCCTGGCGGAAGGCCGTGGCCCGGGCCGTGTATTGCGTGACAAAGGGCTTGACGGAGATGATGGCGAAGGTCACGCCCTGTTCTATGATGACTGCGCCGTGAATGGTCATGATGATTCTCCTCGCGAATGCAAATAAGACACGGAAGGCGCGGCGAAAAAGAGCGCCTTTTGTTGCGTGTCCCTATTATAGCATATTTTGACGGAGACCTGTAAAGAAGTTCTTCAGAAACGAACCGGAAAAAATACGGCCCGCTATTTTGAGGACGTATAGACGGTATCTCCGTTTACGATGGTTGTCTGGATGCGCACCTGGTCGTCGAAGATGGTGAGATCGGCGCGCTTGCCCGGCTCGATAGAGCCGATTTCGCCGTACAGGCCGAGGCTCTCGGCGGGCGCTTTCGAGGCGCAGGCGGCGGCGGCCGGGAGGCCGCAGCCGGTATTCTCGGCAAAGGTTTTCACGGCGCAGTCCATGGTGAGGACGCTCCCGGCAATCGTGCCGTCGGCGAGGGCGGCGACGTTGTTCTTGACGAAGACTTTTTGACCGCCCAGCTCCGATTCGCCGTCGCCGAGGCCCGCGGCGCGCATGGAGTCGGTGATGAGGATGATGTTCTTTCCCTGCTTGGCGCGCCAGAGGAGTCGGTGCGCCGCCGGATGGGAATGAATATTGTCGGCGATGAGCTCGCAGTCGGCGTCGGTGTCAAGGGCGGCCCCCACAAGACCGGGCGCGCGGTGGTGGAATGGCGCCATCCCGTTGTAAAGGTGGGTGATGTGGCGGACGCCTTTCCCGGTGATGAAACGGAGCGCCGTTTCATAGTCCGCCGCGCTGTGCCCGATGGAGAGAACGAGGCCCCGGCTTTTGCAGGCTTCGACGAAGCCTGAGGCTTCCGGCAGGGTTTCCGGGGCGAGGGTGACGAGCCGCAGTACGTCGAGGAACGGCTCCAGCAAGGTGAAGTCCGCCGGGACGATATGGGCGGCGTCCTGCGCGCCGCAGCGGGCGGCGTTGATGAACGGGCCTTCCATGTGGGCGCCGAGCACGCGCGCGCCGCCGGGTTTCTTCACCGCCTCGCGAATGCGTTCGAGGGCGCGGCGGACGGCGGGCAGGGGGCAGGTCATGGTGGTGGGGAGAAACGCGGTGACGCCGGTGGACGCCTGATGCCGCGCGATGGCAGGGACGGCGGCTTCGTCGTCGTCCATCGCGTCGTATCCCATCGCGCCGTGGACGTGGATATTGACAAAGCCCGGCGAGACAAACGCGCCGTCCGCGTCGATACGCTCTGAGAAATTGTCGCGGTCGTCGGCGGAAAGCTCGGATTCGGGAACGGTGCGGGCAATGTTTTTGTCATAAAGAAGCGCGTGCTCAGAGAGCACGCGAAATTCGCCCCGCGCATCGGGAATTATCAGTTTGCCGCCCAAAATCGCTTTCATGACAGGTCGTCCTCGTAACCGGGCAGCCGTCTCGCCGCGATGCGGTCGGCGATGACGATGGCGCCCCGGTGAAGCTGGAGCACGGAGGCGGGAGCTTTCGGCGTGATGTCGCCGTTCACGGCCAAAGCGAGGGCTTCGGTTTTTCCCGCGCCGCTGGCGAGCAGCAGGATGTGACGGGAAAACATGATGTCGCGCATGCCCATGCTGACGGCCCAGTGGGGCACGTCCTCGGGATTGTCGAAAAAGCGCGCGTTCGCGGCGCGTGTGGCCTCAGACAGCTCGACAACGTGAGTTTCGGGAACGAAACAGGGCCCGGGCTCGTTGAAGCCGATATGGGCGTTGGGGCCGATGCCGAGAATCATCATATCGATGCCGCCCGCCGCTTCGATGGCTTCGCCGTAGCGGGCGCATTCGCTGGCGATGTCGTCGGCCATGCCGTCGGGCATGCGGATGTTTTTTTCCGAGAGATTCAGTCCGTCGCAGAAATTCTTGCGGGTATAGTAAGTGAAGCTCTGCTCCTGCTCCGCGCCGAGGCCGATGTATTCGCTGAGGGTGAAGACCCGGACGCGGGAGAAATCGGCGCGGCCTTCCCGGTAAGCCTGCTGCAACCGCTCGTAAAGCCCCATGGGAGACGAGCCTGCCGTCAGCCCCAGCACGCTGTCGGGCTTTTCCTGCAGCTGCCGGAGTACGATCTGCGCGGCCTCGTCGCTGATTTCGTCGTATGTTTCCTTGATTCTGACGTCCATTCCATGACCTCCTGTCAGGTTGTTGTGGTATGGTTCTCTATTTCAGGGTTTGTTTCGTAAATGATAGGACAGCGCGCCGAGCATTCCCGCGTCGTTGCCGAGGGAGGAGAACCGGATGCGCGGTCGGGACAGGGGCGCGGCGTCCCGCAGAAGGGAGAGCTCCTGCTCCAAAACGGGGGCGAGCACGTCGGCGCCGGCGGAAAGTCCGCCGCCGATGACGACCAGCGCCGGATCGACGATGAGAAAAACCGCCGCAAGACCTGCCGCCAAGGCTCGCATTTGGCGCTGAACGCCGGACTGCGCCGCCGGGTCTCTCTCTCTTGCCATGTCCAAGACCTTAGCGCCGTCCAGGTCGCTTTCGGAAAGATTTTTCGCCTTCGCGACGGAGCGGACAAGGGCGCGGGCGGAAGCGAAGTCTTCCAGGATGCCGCCTTCAAAGGGGAGGCATCCTATTTCCCCGGCGAAGTTGGAAGCCCCTGAAAGGAGGCTGCCGTCGATAAGGATGGCGCTGCCGACGCCCGCTCCGAGCGTGACGCAGACGAAGGGCGAGGCGTCCTTGCCGGCGCCGAGCCATGCTTCGCCGAGAGCGGCGCAGGCGGCGTCGTTGGCCGCGGTGCAGGGAAGCCCGCAAAGAGCGCCGAGCTTTTCGGCGAGGGGCGTGCCGCTGTATCCGGGAAAATTTGTCCCGGCGCACAGGACGACGCCGTTCTTATCGACGACGCCCGCCGTGGAAACGGCGAGACCGGAGAGCGCATAGCTCTCCCTGAAGCCGCGGATCTTTGCCGAGACGGCTTCGAGCATGGCGTCCACGCCCTGTTCCCGGACGGGATTCGGCACGGCCCCGCGGGCGAGGATCGCGCCCTTTTCGTCGGCGACGCCTAACTTGACGGAGGTTCCTCCGATATCCGCGGTGATGTATAAGGACATGACGGCTCCTTTGCACAGACGAAAAGCCGCGCCGTCAAGCGCGGTAATCGTGGGACTGTTTGGAGGACGGCTGCGCGGGAAGGTCGTTCTTCCAGGGCTCGTTCTCTTTTGTCTCGGCGGCCGTCGCCGCCTGCTGCTCCTCGATTTTTTGGCCGTACCGGCCCAGCAGATTCCCGATGGAATCCTGCAGGCCGTCGTTGTCGAGACGTTTAGGTTTTTCCTTCAGTACGGGCTCGCCGGGGAGCTTCATTTTATTCAGCTGTCGGCGTTCGTTCGCGGCTTGGATCAGGATATCCGCTTCGCGCGAAGCTTGCGCATGCCGATTAATTTTCACCGTAATTCACTCCATATCCGAAACTGAGCTCTATTTTAGGTTCATTTGCTGAAAATCGTCTTAAGGCTTCTTGCTGAATATATTCGCCATATAAAAAATAATTCCTGCCCCGAAAAGAAAATCCTGCTTGCGCTTCGGCGGCGTTCTGGATTATCATGGGAAAAACGAAAAATCGCAATGGACAGGAGAGATGGCACATGAAGGCTTCGGAAATTCTTTCGCACGTCGATCATACTTTGCTTGCCCCGACGGTGACTTTGGAGGAAATGCGGCGCACCGCGGAGGAGGCGCTTCGCTGCCGGGCGGCGTCGGTCTGTGTGCCGCCCGCTTATGTGGCGAGGCTTCGAAAGGAATATGGCAAGGATTTGAACATCTGCACGGTGATCGGCTTCCCGCTCGGTTACGACACGACGGCGGCGAAGGTTTTCGCCGCGCGGGAAGCGGTGGAAAACGGCGCGGATGAAATCGACGCGGTCATCAACCGCGGAGACGTCAAGAACGGGGATTTTGACGCAGTCACGCGGGAGATTGCCGCGCTGAAGGAGGCCGTCGGCGGCAAGGTCCTGAAAATCATTGTCGAAACCTGCGATTTGACGGAGGAGGAGAAAATCGCGGTCTGCCGCTCCGTGACCGAGGGGGGCGCCGACTTCATCAAGACGTCCACGGGATTTGGGAAAGCGGGCGCGACCCATGAGGATATTGCGCTGTTTCGCGCCCATATCGGCCCGGGCGTCCGCATGAAAGCGGCGGGCGGCATCCGCACCGTGGAGGATATGGAGGCGTATCTCGAACAGGGCTGCGACCGCATCGGCGCCTCCGCCGCCGTGCGGCTGCTGGAGGGGGAGATATAACGCTGGCGCGTTGATATTTTTCTGCGAAAGGCTTTGACGTTGGCTTGCACGATTGCTGCTATTCATCGTAGAGAGATAATCAAAGGGGAGGGCGTCGCCCTCCCCTTTGCATCCTCTCCTACGCGAGGGAGAGCCCTCGCGGCTCCCCAGAGGGGCCTGCGGGCCCAGGATTCCGCGGTAAAAGCTTATAATAGCTTGTCGGGCAGTTTATCCCGCGATTAAGGCTCTTGGCGGCTTATGCTTTAGCCCGTTTTACAGAATTAGGCGTCAGCGCCGCGAAATCCAACTCCGCAAAAATGGGCTAAAGGTAAAGTTATCAAGAGCTTTATCGCGGGATGGAGATTCTTAAAGTTATTCTTTCCTTTCACCGCGGAATCTTGGCTCCGCAGAGCCTTTCCGGGGGATTCACAAGGGGTTCTCCCCTTGTGTGGGGAAGTTTGAAGGGGCGAAGCCCCGTCAAGTCAGTTGCAGGAAGCAGATTACAAATAATCGTATAAGCCACTGCCAAATTTTTAGCCAAAGAGAAAGAAAAAATAAAACCGAAAAAATGTTTCACGTGAAACATTTGGAAACGATTTCCAAATTCACGTTTTAAAATGAAAGAACGCAAAAAATAGGAGAAGCAGCGTGAAAAAACGGAACGGCGAATTTCACCGTTCCGTTTTTGCCTGTCTATTTGATTTCTGAATTGCTGAAAACGCCGGGTTTCAAAAGTCCCGAAAGCATCTGCGCGGTGTAGGCCAGCTCTTCGCCGCCGAGGGCGAGGGCCATATCCAGCTCCTGCGCGATATAGGCGAGGAATTTTTCCGCCGCTTGGGCGCGGATCTCGTCTTCCGACAGATGAAACGCCCACTCGACGCCGACGCCGCCGTTCTGGTTGTCGCCGGACATCTCCCAGGTCTTGTCGAAGGTGGTGTAGAAGGAATTCTCGTCGAGCTTTTCCCAGCCTTTCGACGCTTCGGCGAATTTCAGGCAGGATTCTGTGTATTCCTGGATTGTCATAGGATAGCCTCCTTGTATTCGTGAATTTTCATAACCGCTTTTCATATTATAACGCCGTTGTTCGAATTTTGTCGATAGACAAAATCTTCCGCTTGCCGTTTCAACGAGGCGAATGCCTCGTTATAACGCCGTTGTTCAGATTTTTTCGTAGGAAAAATACTCCATATTTAGCGTTTCGACAAAGTGAAAACTTTGTCATAACGCCGTTGTTCAAATTTTGTCGATAGAAAAATCTTCCTGAATCGCGTTTTGACAGGGTAGTATTTCTTTGAAAGCCGCCCGCGGTGCAAAATCATTGTGAATCTTTCGCAAAATGCTTTATATTTTCCGCTAAAAATGGTATTATAGACAATAGAGTGTTTAAATGGCGAAAAGAACGTCGGAGGTTTCACGATGATCGACATGAGAGACGTTTCCAAGGTTTATGAAAACGGGGCGATGGCGCTCGACCATGTGAATGTGCATATCGACAAGGGCGAGTTCGTATTTATCGTCGGGGCCAGCGGCGCGGGGAAATCCACGTTTATCCGCATGCTGTTCCGCGAGGTGCTTCCCTCCGAGGGCTCCCTCGTCGTGAACGGGCAGGACGTGGTCCACATGGAACACAGCGACGTGCCGTTCCTTCGGCGCGGACTCGGCGTCATTTTTCAGGATTATCGGCTGCTGCCGGATAAGACGGTGACGGAGAACGTGGCTTTCGCGATGCAGGTCATCGAGGCGCCGCGCCGCAAGATCCAGCACAGCGTCAACGCGGTGCTGGACATCGTCGGGCTCCGCGACAAGTACAAATGCTTTCCTTCCCAGCTTTCGGGCGGCGAGCAGCAGCGCGTGGCCATTGCCCGCGCCATCGTCAATCACCCGGCGCTGGTGATCGCGGACGAGCCGACGGGCAATCTGGACCCGGAGACGTCCTGGGACATCATGGATATTTTCAAACGCATCAATGCGGACGGCACGACCATCGTGATGGCGACCCATGACAAGGACATCGTGGACGCCATGAAGCGGCGGGTAATCGCCATAGAGGACGGTCATATCGTGCGCGACGAGGCGCAGGGGGCATACGGTTATGAAAATTAGCACGAGCGAATATATCGTCCGGGAGACGATGATTTCGCTGAAACGGAACAGCTGGATGTCGTTTGCCTCCATCGGCACGGTGGCGGTTTCGCTTTTCGTGCTGGGCATGTTTTTGATCCTCGTGGTGAACATGAACCGCATGGTGGCCTCCTTGGAGTCGCAGGTGGAGATCAGCGTCTACATCAGGGACGAGGTCAGCGACAGCGGCATCCACGCGCTGGAAGAACGCATCACCCAGATGCAGGGCGTGGAGTCGGTGAAGTACGTCGATCGTGAAACGGCGATGAAGCGTTTTCGCGAGCGGCTGGGGGATCAGCAGTTCCTGCTGGATTCCCTCGGGGAGACGAATCCCCTGCCCAATTCCTTCGAAGTGCGCATTCTCCGGCCCGATATGGTGCGGACGGCGGCGGAAGCCATCGCGGAGATGCCGGGCGTGGAGACGGCGAAATACGGGCAGGACGTGGTGGAGCACCTGTTTGACATCACGCGCCTCGTGCGGCTTTTCGGCCTCGCGCTGATGTTCGTGCTGGCGATGGCGACGCTCTTCATCATTTCCAACACGATCCGGCTGACGGTCTTTGCACGGCGCAAAGAGATCGCGATCATGAAATATGTGGGGGCGACGGATTGGTTTATCCGCTGGCCGTTCCTTTTGGAAGGCATCGTGCTGGGCTGCCTGGGCGGCATTGTGGCGGCGATTGTCCTTCGGGGGGCGTACCGCGTGATCGCCGCGAAGATTTACGATACGCTGGCGTTTTTCCCGCTGCTTCCCGAGAATCCGTTCCTGCATTATGTGACCGCCGCGATTCTCATCTGCGGCATGTTTGTCGGTGCGTTGGGAAGCACGATTTCACTGAAGAAATTCCTGAAGGCGTAAGGAGGCGCGTCTATGAAGGGTTGGAAGGCGCGGGCTGTCGCCATATTCCTCGCCTGGCTGGTTTGCATAGCGCCGGCGTCTTTCGCCTTGGCGGACGACGCGGAAACGCAGGAGCTGGAAGCGCAGCTAGAAGACCTCCAGCGGCAGGCGGAGGAGCAGCAGGCGAGAACGGAACAGCTCGACGCGCGCATCGGCACGATTTCGGAGCAGCTCCGGGAGTTGTCGGAGGAAGTGAAGGAAGCCGAAGCGGAGTACAATCAGATTGCGGGAGAGCTCGCGGCGACGGAGAAGCGCATCGAGGAAAATGCGGAGCTCCTGGAAGCGACGGAAAAAGAGCTGGCGGGCAAGACGGCCCAGCTGCGCGGGCGCATCCGCAATATCTATATGCACGGGCAGGTCAGCTACATCGACGTGCTGTTCGGCGCCAAGGATTTCTCGGATTTCCTGACGCGCATGGATCTTTTCAAGCGCGTCATCAACAGCGATTACGAATTGGTGAAGCGGGTCCATGAGGCCAAACGCATCGTGGAAGCGACGCGGGCCGAGCTGGAACGGCAGCGGGCTTATGAGGTGCGGCTGGCCCGGGAAGCGGAAGAAAAGCATTTGGAGCTGTTGGAGAAACGGCAGGACAAGAACGCGCTCCTGGCGAAGGTGGAAACGGACCGCGAGGTCTCGCAGCAGGCTTATGAAGAATTGATTGCCGCTTCCGCGGAAGTCGAGCGGTTGATTCGCGCCAGCCAATATCGGTACCAGTATCCGGGCGGCGGCACCGGGGCCATGATTTGGCCGATCATGGGCGAGATCACGTCCGAGTACGGCTGGCGGACGCACCCGATTTACGGCGACAGCCGTTATCACAGCGGCATGGATATCGCCGGCGACTACGGCGATCCGATTGTCGCGGCGGCTGCTGGAACGGTCATTTATTCCGGCTGGATTTCCGGCTACGGCTACGCGGTGATTATCGACCACGGCGGCGGCATCTCGACGCTGTACGGGCACAACGAGGCGCTGGCGGTGGGCGAGGGACAGACGGTCTCCCAGGGCCAGGTCATCGCCTATTGCGGCTCCACTGGCAATTCCACCGGCCCGCACTGCCACTTCGAGGTGCGCGAGGGCGGCGAACCGGTCGATCCTATGGGGTATTTGTAAAAGATAGGAGTGAGGAGTTAGAAGTGAGGAGCTGAAAGTGCAATGCTCCTCGCATCACGCTCCGCGCTGCTTTTGGAGGCTTAGGTTTTGATAGGACGTATTATTAAATGGATTTTCGGCGCGGCGTTGTCCGTCATGACGGCGCTGGTCATCGTCACGGCGGGGCTCGTATATCTGCTTGGCCTCAACGAGGCGAAGGTGACGCAGCTTACCCGCTTTTTCGCGACGATGCGGTTCATCGAGACGGAATACGTGGACGACGTGGAGCCGTCGAAGCTGATTGACGGCGCCATTTCCGGCATGGTGCGCTCGCTGGGCGATCCGCATTCGGCGTATCTCGATCCGGCGACGTACAAGAAGCTGAAGGAACACTCCGAGGGAACCTTCGGCGGCATCGGCGTCGTGATGGGATTCGACGACGCCGAGGTGAAGGTCATTTCCGTCATGGACGGGACGCCGGGGGCGTCGGCGGGGCTGAAAGCGGGCGACCGCATCCTGCGCGTGGACGGCGAGGAGACGAAGGAAATGGAGCCGGAGCTTGTGGCGGCTTCCATTCGCGGCGAAGCAGGCTCCCAGGTGGTGCTGACCATCGCCCGGGCCGGGCAGGCGAACCGCGACTACGCGATCACCCGCGACCATATCCGGGTGAAGACGGTGGCGGGGCGTATGCTGGAAGAGCCGGGCGTCGGCTATATCCGCATCGTGCAGTTCAGCGAGAATACCGGCAAGGAATTCAAGGACGCGTTGTCGTCCTTGCGGGAAAGCGGCGCGAAAGGCTTGATTATCGACCTTCGCGCGAATCCGGGCGGCCTCCTGACTTCCTGCGTGGAGATCGCCAAGGAAATCGTGCCTGCCGGCCTCATCGTTTCGGTGGTGCAGCGCGACGGCACGCGGGAAGAATATTATTCCGAGCAAAAATCAGGCATCCTGCCGATGGTGGTGCTGATCGACGGGAACAGCGCCAGCGCGTCGGAGATTCTCGCGGGGGCGCTTCATGACGCCGGCGCGGCGGAACTGGTCGGCAAGACGTCGTACGGCAAAGGCTCGGTGCAGGTCATCATGCCGATTCCCGGACAGGCGGACGCAGTGAAGCTGACGGTCGCCCGGTATTACACGCCCAGCGGCACGAGCATCCAGGGCAAAGGCATCCGTCCCGACGTCGAGGCGGAGCTGCCGGAGGGAGCGACGGAAGATACGCAGCTTTCGGCGGCGATTGGGCGTATGCGGCGGATGCTCCAGGGAAAATAGCGAGAAAAATAAAAAAATATTCATAAACTCTTTTAATTTGAAAAAAACCTGCTATAATATACCCATGGGGGTATAAACCGGCAAGAGATTTCCTGCGGCATTGCCGTTTGGGCGGCGGTTTGACGGGAACCGGCCGGCGGTTGCTCCAAAGTGGCGTTCGGGAGAACGCCGTCGGATGTATGAGCAATGGTATGGCAGGAGGGAAAGCATATGGCAGGAGTCGCCATGGGACGCCGCGAGAGAAAAAAGCTGCAGTCGAAGCAGACGATTATGGCCGCCGCCGTGAAGAAATTCATGCTGAAAGGCGTGCGCGAGACGTCCATCGCCGATATCATGAGTGAAGCTGAGCTCGGAATCGGCACGTTCTACAATTATTTTGAATCCAAGGAATCGCTTTTGCTGTGTCTGCTGGAGCAAATCGTCGAGGAGACGAAGAAGCTGGCGGCGCGGCGCATGGAGGAGAAAGTACCCGCGCCCCAGGCGTTGGAAGAGATCGTGATGCTCACGGCGGAAAAGCTGGACGAGAACCGTTTCGTCCTGCCGCTGTTCTTGAGCGCGGCGGACCGTTCGGCGCTGCCGCGTCCGAAGCACGATCTGGGTCCGAGGCTTGCGCCTGCGTTCCGGTCGGTGTTTTCCGACGTGGTGCAGTATGGGCAGACGCGCAGGGAGTTCCGCAGGGATATCCCGGCGTCGGTGGTAACGGAGCTGTTTCATTCGATTTTCCAGGCGGCTTCCTTCAGCTCGCTGGAGTTCCCGTTCGCGGAAAACGTGCGGATGAAGATCGAGCTTCTCCTTTCCGGGCTGAAGCAGAAAAAATAAGAAAAAGAGGAAGAAGCGGGGATAAAGCGCCGGATGAAATTCATCGAAAGGGCTTTATAACCGCTTCTTTTTTTGTTATGATGAAAGGCATGAAAACATGAAGCATCGTCATGTTTTTCGAAGCGCGCCGGCAAGTCGGGGCGTGAATTCAATTTAGGGAGAGAACCGGATGATCAGCGTCACGAAGTTGTTGCTGGCAAAAGAGTATCAGGGGGACGAGCTGCGCTACCGCGGCGGTGCGGCGCAGATGAGAAACGGTGCGTCGGAAGGGAACGGGCCGGTGGTGGCGTGGAACATGACGCGCACCTGCAACCTGCGCTGCCGTCACTGTTATATGAGCGCGGACGCCGAAAAACACGCGGGGGAACTGACGACGGCGGAGGCGAAAAGATTTATCGACGATCTGGCGGCGTTTCATGTGCCGGCGCTGCTCCTGTCCGGCGGCGAGCCCCTGACGCGGGGGGATTTTTTCGAGCTGGCGGAATACGCTTCGGCGCGCGGCGTCCGTCCGACGCTTTCGACGAACGGGACGCTGATTACCGAAGAATCGGCGAAAAAGATCAAGGCGGCGGGCGTCGCCTACGTCGGCGTTTCGCTGGACGGCCCGGAACACGTCAACGATGCGTTTCGCGGCAAAGAGGGTGCCTACGCCTCGGCGATGCGCGGCATCCAAAACTGCGTGGCGGTCGGACAGCGTGTAGGCCTTCGGTTCACCATCAACAAGGCGAACGTCGATCACCTGGACGGGATTTTTGATTTCATCGAGCGCGAGCACATCGACCGCGCCTGTTTCTATCATTTGGTCTATGCGGGGCGGGGCGAGGCGATGGCGGATGAGGACGTGACGCCTGCCGAGTCGCGGCGCGCCATGGATACGATTATCCGCCGCACGAAGGACTATGAGGCCCGCGGCCTTGAAAAGGAAATCCTGACCGTGGACAACCACTGCGACGGCGCTTATCTGTACCTGACGGCGAAGCGGGACGGCGACGAGGGGCTGGCGGCGCGGATTTGGGATTTGATTTCCATGAACGGCGGCAACCGTTCCGGCATCGCTTTCGGCGAGGTCGATCCCGAGGGGAACGTCCATCCCGACCAGTTCACGCAGTATTATACGTTCGGCAATGTGAAGGAGCGCCCCTTCGGCGAGATTTGGTGCGACGCGTCGAATCCGATCCTCGCCGGGCTGAAGGACAGGAAACCGCTGCTTAAAGGGCGCTGCGCGAAGTGCAGGTTCCTTTCCGTCTGCAACGGCAATTTCCGTACCCGGGCGGAGGCGCGGACCGGCGACTATTGGGATTCCGACCCCGCCTGCTATTTGACGGACGAGGAGATTGGGCTATGATTGTTTCCTGGAACACGACGAACGCCTGCAATATGTACTGCGCGCATTGTTACCGCGATGCGGGCTGCAAGGCGGAGGACGAGCTGTCCACCGCCGAGGCGAAGAAAATGATCGGCGAGATTGCCCGCGCCGGTTTCAAGATTATGATTTTTTCCGGCGGCGAGCCGCTGCTGCGTCCCGACATTTTGGAATTGGTGCGCCACGCGGCGGCCGTCGGCCTGCGGCCCGTCTTCGGCACGAACGGCGTTCTGATTACCGAGGGAAAGGCCCGCGAACTGAAGGCGGCGGGTGCGATGGGCATGGGGATATCCCTTGACTCCCTCGACGCGGAAAAGCACGACGCGTTCCGCTCGTTTCCCGGCGCGTGGGAAGGCGCGGTGCGCGGTATGGAGAACTGCCGAAAAGCGGGATTGCCGTTCCAGATCCATACGACGGTCATGGATTGGAACGAACCGGAGTTGGAGGCTATCACCGATTTTGCGGTGGAAAAGGGCGCTGTCGCCCATCATTTCTTTTTTCTCGTGCCGACGGGGCGCGGGGTGAATATCGAGAATGAATCCCTCGACGCCGAAGCGTATGAGGCGGTGCTGACGCGCATCATGGAAAAGCAGAAAACGGTGGATATCGAATTGAAGCCGACCTGTGCGCCGCAGTTCATGCGAATCGCGGCTGAGATGGGAGTAAAAACACGCTTTCGGCGCGGCTGTCTCGCGGGAACGGCGTACTGCATCATCGGGCCCCGGGGCAAGGTGCAGCCCTGCGCCTATCTCGACATCGAGGCTGGCGACGTGCGGGAAATGCCCTTTGATGAAATCTGGAAAAATGCCGAGATTTTCCGCCGCCTTCGGAGCCTCGATTACAAGGGCGCCTGCGGCGTCTGCGAATACAAGAAGGTTTGCGGCGGCTGCCGCGCCCGGGCGGCGTATTACGCGAAAGGCGACTATATGGCGGAAGAACCTTGGTGCGCCTATCGCCCTGCTGGGCCTTTTTCCGCCATGCTGCGTCAAAGCACTCTCGACGTAGTGCCCTGACTACGACTTCGAGCGCTTTTCCTGGCCTGACGATTAGCGACACTTAGCGCTTTAGCGCATAGAGTCGCTTATGCAAAGCTAAAATTCCTCAGCAGGGTTGTCGTATTCATTGATTTTGACTGGAGAAGGATATAATAGCGAATGAGCAATGACAAGATCAAACTGATTTTTTGCGATATGGACGGCACGCTGCTGGATGGGCAGAGCGATTTGCCGCCGGATTTCGACGAGGTCATCGGCGAGGTGCTCCGGCGCGGCGCGATTTTCGCTCCCGCCAGCGGGCGGCAGTATTCGGCGCTGACGCTGCAGATGGAAAAGTACGCGGACGATTTCGTTTTCATTTCGGAAAACGGGACCTTCGCCGCGCGGCATGACAAAGAGCTGTTTTCCAGCGAGATGGACAAAGCGGACGTCCTGCGTATATTAAAGGAAGGAAACCGAATCCCCGGCGCTTATCCGGTGCTGTGCGGGAAGCGGCTTGCCTACGTCGGCGAGGAATTTCGCCCCTATCTTCGGGAAATGAAAAAATATTTCACGCAGAACACGGTCGTGCCCGATCTGGAGCGCGTGGCGGAAGAGGTGCCGATTATCAAGGTGGCTTACTGCGACGCGGAGCAGGGCGACGCCGAGCATACGATTTACCCTGGACTGCAAAAACTCGACGGCCCCGTGCATGTGGCGCTGTCCAGCAATTACTGGGTAGATATCATGAATCCCGGTATGAACAAGGGCTTTGCGGTGCAAACGCTGCAAAAGCTGCTCGACGTGCCGCCGGAAAACTGCGCGGCCTTCGGCGACTACCTGAACGACCTTGAAATGCTTCGGGCCGTCAAATACAGCTTCGCGATGGAAAACTCCCATCCGGCGCTTTTTGAAGCGGCGAATTACCGGGCGCCGGCAAACACCGACTACGGCGTGACAAAAAAACTGCGGGAGCTTTTGGACGAGGGAAGGATATAGGAGGCTTTTGGCATGAAGATCGACTATCACATGCACTTTGAGCGCGGCTCGTATGATTTCGGCTGGGTGCAGGGATTCTTTGACGCGGCGGAGCGGCGCGGACTGGACGAGATCGGCATTTCCGAGCACAGCCACGGCTTCACGGATTTCGAGCATTTCTACTATGACGATTTGATTTTGGACGATTCTTTTATAGGAAGCTTTCAAAAGAAATGGCTGAAGAAGAATAAATTCAAATGCCCGCTGGACGATTATTTCACCTTTATGGACGAGCTGAAAAAGCGGGGCAAGCCGGTCAAGACCGGCATCGAGGTCTGTAATTTCGCCGATCAGAAGGCGGTCGGGGAAATTCTCGACCGTTATCCTTTCGACTATCGGATCGGATCGGTGCATTTTTTGAAGGGCTGGGCTTATGATTCCGCAGAGATCAAAGCGGAGTGGAACGCGCGTCCGCTGCAGACGATTTATGAGCAGTACGCGGAGGAAGTCGAGCATCTTTGTGCGGGCGGCCATTACGACGTCCTCGGCCATCCGTTCAATATCCGCCTGTTCAAGTATCTGCCGGATTTTGACGTAACGCCGTATTTGGAGCGCGTCGCGAAAGCGATGAAGAAAGCCGACATGGTCGTCGATATCAATACGGGGACGCGTTACCGCTACCCGATTGAGGAGATTTCGCCCTATCCGGCGTTCATGGAGATGGCGGCGGATTTCAGTCTGCCGATTATCACGACTTCGGACGCTCACGAGCCGGAAGACTGCGGCGCCTATATCGACGAGGCGATTTCCTACGCAAAGCGCTTCGGCTATACGAAGTCGGTTCGTTTTGACCGTCGGGACCGCGTGCTGGTGCCGTTGGGCTGACGTCTTCCTTTGTTGACACTTTTTGCCCGTTGCGGTAGAATAGCTTGAAGCTCGCCGTCAGGCGGGACGTTTTGCTATGTTCTCACGAGGTGTTGTATGCCGAATTATATATGGGCTTTCTTGATTGCGGCGGCGGCGGCGCTTTTGTTTACGCCGATCGTGATTCGTTTGGCTTTTCGGACGGGGGCGCTGGACGCGCCGGACGCGCGAAAGGTGCATAAAAAGCCGATTCCGAGAATCGGCGGATTGGCGATTTATGCGGCGTTCATGGTGTCGATGCTGCTCCTGCTGGAGACGGCGGAAATTCCAGAGGAAACGGCGCAGGGCGTCATCGGGCTTTTCATCGGCGGTTCGCTGATCGTGGCGCTGGGGCTTTGGGACGACTATGTGAGCCTGCCTCCTAAGGTCAAGCTCCTGGGGCAGATCATTTGCGCATGGGCGGCGGTTGCCTTCGGCGTCCGCATTGATTTCATCACGTCATTTTCCGGCGAGATCGCGTACCTTTACGATTACGTCACCATCCCGCTGACGATTTTCTGGATGGTCGGCATAACCAACACGGTGAACCTGATCGACGGCCTCGACGGGCTGGCGGCGGGCGTGGCGACCATCGCTTCACTGACGATCTGCCTCGTTGCGCTCCGCATGGATATCCTCGTGGTGGCGGTGGTCACGGCGGCGCTGGGCGGCGCGGCGTTCGGATTCCTCTTTTACAATTTCAATCCCGCGCGGATTTTTATGGGCGATACGGGCAGCATGTTCCTTGGCTTCATGCTGTCGGGTATTTCCGTAGTCGGAGTGATGAAGAGCGCGGCGATGGTTGCGCTGGTGGTCCCTGTGCTGGCGCTGGGGCTCCCCATCATGGACACGACCTTCGCCATCATCCGACGGTGGCTGGCCGGCGCTCCGATCATGAAGCCGGACAAGGGACACCTGCATCATCGCTTGTTGAATTTAGGATTTTCCCAGCGGCAGGCGGTGCTTTTGATGTATGTCATCAGCGCGATATTGGGCTCGGGCGCCATCGTGATGACGGCGGTCAGCCCGCGCACCGCGATATTGATTCTGCTTTTGATCGTTGTCGCCGTCCTATACGGCGCGAAGCGTTTGGGCATATTGAAGCTGAAGGCTACGAGGTAGGGGAGTTTTATGGCTGGAACGAGGGACAATAACCCGCGCAAGCTCAAAGTTATGGCGATTTTCGGTACGCGGCCCGAAGCAATCAAGATGGCGCCTGTGGTCATGGAGATGAGAAAGCGCGCGGCGGATATCACGCCGATCGTGGCGGTGACGGCCCAGCATCGGGAAATGCTCGATCAGGTGCTGCATCTTTTCCGCATCGTGCCGGATTATGACCTAGACATCATGTCTGAGGGGCAGACGCTGTTTGACATTACGTCCAAGGCTTTGAAGGGCCTGGATGAGGTGCTGACGAAGGAAGAGCCCGATTTAGTGCTCGTCCACGGCGATACGACGACGACCTTCGCGGGCGCGCTGGCGGCCTATTACCATCAGACGGCGGTGGGCCATGTGGAGGCCGGGCTCCGCACTTACAATAAATATTCCCCGTTCCCGGAGGAAATGAACCGTCATCTGACGGGCGCCATTGCCGATCTGCATTTTGCTCCGACGCCGGTTTCGGCGGCAAATCTTCGGGGAGAGCACGTACCGGAAAAGGATATTTTCGTCACGGGCAATACGGTCATCGACGCGCTGCATCATACGGTGCGGGATGAGTTCGGCTTCGCGGACGACAGGCTTTCCGGCATCGATTATGAGAATCGCCGTGTGGTGCTGGTGACGACGCACCGCAGGGAAAATCTGGGCGAGCCCATGCGCCATGTGTATAAAGCGCTGACGCGGCTCGTGGAGGAGTTCGAAGACATCGAGGTGGTTTTTCCCGTCCATCGGAACCCGAAGGTGCGGGAAGTCGTGAATGAAGAACTGGGCGGTAAGCTGCGCGTCCATTTGATCGAACCGCTCGATTATGAGCCGTTTGCAAATCTGATGCATCGCTCGACGCTGATCCTGACGGATTCCGGCGGCGTGCAGGAGGAAGCGCCCGCCTTGGGAAAACCGGTGCTGGTACTGCGCGATACGACGGAACGTCCGGAGGCGGTGACGGCGGGAACGGTCCTGCTTGTGGGAACGGATCAGGAACGTGTTTACAGCGAAGCCCGGCGGCTTTTATCCGATCCGGCGGCATACTCGCGCATGGCGGAGGCACGGAGCCCTTACGGCGACGGAAACGCCGCCAGCCGCATCGTGGACGCTATATTGTATCGGTACGGAAAAAGCGAAACGCCGCCGACCCCTTTCGCGTAACCGGTCATGAACGACAAAAGAAGCGGCGGCGCGGGAGCGTCAAAACGCCGCAAGCTGCTCTTTCGCTATATTTGGGCGGCTACCTATTTTACGGGAATCGGCGTCTCGGTGGCACTGACCGTCCTTGCCTGCATTTGGATGGGGCAAAAAGCGGACGCGTTTTTCGATATTGCTCCGAAAGGGACGATCGCGGGCATTTTTCTCGGCTTCCCCGTGGCGATTTATTCGATTTACCATCAGGTGCGCATGCATTTCGGAAAGAAAGAAGACAGACATTGAATTGGAACAAGAGACGACGCGTTGCATTTGCGTCGTCTTTTTTTTGAGTTTTATACCTTTCGTCCTCAAATTGAAAAAAGTAGGAAGATATTCACTCGTTTCTGAAAAAAATCTGCAAAAAATGATTTATATGCTTGCCAAGATTTTAGTCTTGGGAGTATAATAGAGCGAAAATATTTCGTCGGGGCGGGGGAAAAGAATTGCTTCGCTGAGGTGGAATATGCAAAAGTTCTTATCAATCTACGGCAGGGGCGGCGTCTGGACGCTGAAGCTCCTTTCGGGGTGCACGCTTATGAGCGCGGTTGTTTTTCTCTTTTTGGGAAAAGGGCTGCTCATCGGCGGGCTTTTCGTCGGCTATTTGGCGGGCGGCATTTTTTGCTGGACGCTGACGAACCGGATGGAAGACGGGCACTTCGATCAGAAGAAGGCGGCCTCGCAGCTCCAAAACGGGTTCTTCATCCGCATGGGATCGCTCTGCTTGATCATGGGGCTTGCGGCGCAGGTATCGAAACCGTTTTTTTTGGTGGCGATAGCGGCGTATCTCCTGTTTCTGGGCGTGGCGTTCGCTTGCATGATTGCGGACCGGATCAAGAAGAGCCGCGAGGATGCGGTTTCGTAGATTGACGGGAATCTATTTTGAGGGGGAGGGGTTCTATGGAAAAAATCGGTCATCGCGAAGTCGTGGAGTTTGCCGGCTATCTCATCAATGAAGAGACGCTCATCATGAACTATATCACGATGGCCATCGTCATTCTGATTGCGATTCTCGCATCGCGAAACCTGAAGGAGGTTCCCACGGGGTGGCAGAACGCAATCGAGGCCATAGCCGAGCTGTGGGAGGATAAGATCAATACGATGATTGGGCCGACGGGGCGTTCCCTGACCCATATTTTCCTCACGCTTTTCGTGTATCTGGTTATCGCGAACTGGCTGGGCCTTTTTCCGGCGATGGAGTCGCCGACAAACGACTTGAATACGACGCTGGGACTTGCGATTACGATGTCGATGCTTATACATCACGGCATCGGCGTGGCGAGAAACGGCATCGGCTATTTCAAGCACTTCCTTGAGCCGTTTGCTCCCTTCATCTTGATTCATCTCATCGAGGAGCTTGCGCGGCCCGCGTCGCTGGCTTTCCGTCTTTTCGGAAATATCCTGGCGGGCGAGGTGCTGATCATCATTATCCTGAACCTTGCTCCTTGGTACGCCAACTGGGCGCCGCATGTGGTCTGGGTTATCTTCAGCCTTGCGGTCGGCATTATCCAGGCGTACATCTTCACGACGCTCTCGCTGGTGTATATCGCGCCGGCGGCGCAGGAGCATCATCACGAGTAATTGTTGTAAGCCGTGGCAACGGTTCCGGCATGGGGGAAACCCTGCGCCGCGAGAATTTGCCAAAAAAATATTTATTTATTATTAGGAGGTTTTTTACTCATGGCTACTATTTCTCCCGTTATCATGTCCCTGATCGTTATTCTTATCATCACGATGACTTCGATCATCATGGCTGTTTATGGTGACTCCCGCGTTCTTATGCGCTTGATGGACGGCACGGTTCGCCAGCCGGAAGTCAAGGACGCTCTCTTCACGAACGCTCTCGTATCCTGCGGTCTTGTCGAGTCCATTCCTATTATCGCTATCGTCGTCGTCCTGATCCTCATCTTCGCGAATCCGTTCATCGCGTAATTGGCGGCTAAGCCGGAAAGCGGCGGCTTTTGGTAAGCTGTCGTCTTTTTGTGCAAAGACGCCGGAAGGGAGGATCCGCGAATGGTAGATGTCAACTCAACCTTATTTATCCAGATAATCAACTTCTTGGTCCTCCTTCTCGTGCTGAAGAAATTCGCATGGGGTCCCTTGCTTCAGGTTCTCCATGACCGGACGGACAAGATTCAGAACAATATCCGTCAGGCCGACGAGGACCGCGCGCAGGCGGCCGAGATGAAGAAGGAGTACGAGCAGAAGCTCTCTGATGCGAGGAAGCGCGCGCAGGAAATCACGGATTCCGCGACGCAGCGCAGCGAGGCGGAGCACCGTGCCCGCGTCGAAGAAACGCAGCAGGAGATCGAACAGATGAAAGCCGCGGCAAAAGCGCAGCTCCAAGCGGAGCGCGAAGAGGCCGCGAAGAAAATGAAAGGGCAGATGGTCGCGCTTTCGCTGGCGGCTGCCACGAAGCTGATGGGCCGCAACATGGACGACGCCGCCAACGAGGCGCTCGTCGGCGACTTCATCGACAGTCTCAGCAAAGAAAAGCTGGGTGATCTGTCATGCTGAGTTTGCAGCTTGCCATCAAGTATTCCAGGGCGATGTTCCTCCTGGCACAGGAGGAAGGGAAGCTCGTCGAGTACGGGCAGGAGCTCCAGTCGCTCTCCTCGGATATCGAGGGGACGCCGGATTTGAAAGCGTATCTGGAAAGCCCGATGATTCCGCGTCAGGCAAAGCAGGAAGCGGTGCAAAAGATTTTCGGCGGGGAGCTATCCCCGATCGTGCTGAATTTTTTGCGCTTCCTTCTCGACAAGCAGCGCGTTTCCATCCTTGGAGAAATCGTGCAGCAGTATGAGAACTTTGCCAACGAGGCGCAGGGCATCCTCGTCGCCGACGTCACGACGGCAAGAGAGCTGTCGGACAGCCTTGGAGAAAGGCTCATGGCGAAGCTCGGCGAGGTTACCGGAAAGAAAATCAAGTTGCGGAAGCATTTGGACGAGAAGCTGCTCGGCGGCGCTGTGGTCCGTATGGGCGACAGGCTGATCGACGGCAGCCTCAAAAGCCGCATGAAGGCACTCGAAGCACAGCTTTTGGCGGATTAGGAATAGAGGTGAGTGCTAAGTTATGAAAATGAATCCCGAGGAAATAACAGCCATCATCAAAGAGCAAATCAAGAACTACGAAGTGGATCTTGAGATTGACGAGGTGGGGACTGTTATCGAAATCGGTGACGGCATCGCTCATATTCATGGCCTGCAAAAAGCAATGGCCGGCGAGCTGCTCGATTTCGGAAATGATATTTTCGGCCTGGTGCTGAACCTGGAGCAGGACAACGTGGGCGCCGTCGTTCTCGGTCGCGAGACTGAGATTATGGAAGGCGACACGGTCAAGCGCACGGGCCGCATCATGCAGGTGCCGGTCGGCGAGGCAATGATCGGACGCGTCGTGGACGCTCTCGGTCGTCCCATCGACGGCAAGGGACCCATTGAAACAACGGAATACCGGAAAATTGAAAGTCCGGCGCCGGGCATCGCGGACAGAAAGTCGGTTCACGAGCCGCTGCAGACGGGTATCAAGGCTATCGACGCACTTGTTCCTATCGGACGCGGCCAGCGCGAATTGATTATCGGCGACCGCGGCACGGGCAAGACGGCGATTGCCGTCGACACGATGATAAACCAGAAGGGGCAGAACTGTATCTGCATCTATGTCGCTATCGGCCAGAAGGCGTCTACGGTGGCCCGCGTGGTCAAGACGCTGGAGGATTCCGGGGCTATGGCGTATTCCATCGTCGTCGCAGCGACGGCGGCGGATTCCTCGCCGCTCCAGTACATGGCGCCGTATGCCGGCGTCGCGATGGCGGAATATTTCATGCGGAAGGGCGGACACTGCCTCTGCATTTATGACGATCTTACGAAGCACGCGGCGGCGTACCGCGCCATGTCGCTGCTTCTCCGTCGCCCCCCTGGACGCGAAGCGTATCCGGGCGACGTATTCTATCTGCATTCGCGCCTTTTGGAGCGCGCGGCGAAGCTCTCCGATGAGCTGGGCGCAGGCTCCATCACCGCACTGCCGATCATCGAGACGCAGGCGGGCGACGTGGGCGCCTACATCCCGACGAACGTCATCTCGATCACAGACGGTCAGATCATGCTGGAAACCGATATGTTCTATTCGGGCATCCGTCCGGCGGTCAACGTCGGTCTTTCGGTCTCCCGTGTCGGCGGCAGCGCGCAGATCAAGGCGATGAAACAGGTCGCCGGTACGCTCCGTCTCGACCTCGCGCAGTATCGCGAGCTGGCGGCGTTCGCGCAGTTCGGCTCCGATCTTGACAAGGCGACGAAGGATCAGCTCGACCGCGGCGCGCGCATGACGGAAACGCTGAAACAGGCTCAGTATGCGCCGCTCGTCGTCGAGGAGCAGGTCATGGCTATTTTCACGGCGGTTCGCGGATTCCTTGCGGACATCCCCGTGGACAAGGTCGTCACGTTCCAGAACGATTTCCTGAAATTCATGCGTCAGGCGCATCCGGAGATTGGCCAGAAGATTGCTGAGCAGCAGAAGCTGGATGACAATCTGGAGGACGCTCTCTCTAAGGCAATCGAGGAATTCAAGGAGACCGTTCCTTATAAAATGGCGTGATGAGGTGATTGAATGGCGAGCTTACAGGATATACGCCGCAGAATACGCAGCGTAAAGAGCATCCAGCAGATCACCAAGGCGATGAAGATGGTCGCGGCGGCACGCCTGCGGCGCGCACAGATGGCGGCTGTGGCGAACAAGCCTTACGCGGACAAGATGGCTGAGGTCGTGGAAAACGTCGCGGCCAATGTCACCGATTTCAAGCATCCGCTTCTCGAGACCTATGAGGCGGCGGAAAAGGAGCTTTTCCTGATTGTCGCTGCAGACAAGGGATTGGCCGGAGCCTATTCCGCGAACATATTCAAGGAAGCGGTTCGGCATATTCCGGACAAGGAAAAAGCTGATCTTGTCGTCATCGGCCGCAAGACCGAGGAGTTTTTCCGCAACCGGGGCTATCATATCGTCAAGGAATATCTCGGCATCAGCGAACGTCCGACGTTCGACATTGCGAAACAAATCGCGGCGGAGCTGACCTCGCGCTATGAGAGCGGCGAATACAGCGCCGTGCATATCATCTATGCGCGGTTCGTGTCGTCGATGGTCAACGTGCCGGAGAAATTCCAGCTCCTGCCTTTCGAGGGCATCACGGGCGAGGCGGAGGACGCCGAGCTCACGAGGCTGGACAAGGCGGGCGCGTTTATCTCGCATCTGAAAGAAGCGGCGATTGCAAAACTTCCGAAACCGGGACCGCAGAGCTACGACGAAATGATCGAGGCGATGGAGGCCAAAGAGGCCGCCGAGGCGGAACGCGCGGAGGACGAGGCTGCGGAAAAAGCCGCTGCGGAAGCGGCGAAAGAAGCGGCGAAAGCGGAAGCGGAAAAAGCGAGGGAAGCCAAGGCGGCAAAAGAGGCCGAAGAACGATTTGGGCCGCTGCCCCCGTTGCCGGATATGCCGGAGCTGCCGAACGAAGAAACCGACAGCATTGATTTCACGGCGTATGACACGCCGCTGGAAGAATTCAAAGAAGAGCCGTTCATCTTCCTGCCGAACGCAGACGATGTGCTGAACGCACTGCTGCCGCAGTATCTGGTCACGATGATTTACGCGGCGCAGCTTCAGGCGGCGGCCAGCGAGCTGTCTTCGCGCATGACGGCAATGTCCAGCGCGACGGACAATGCGCAGGAGCTTACGCGGAAGCTGGATCTGCTCTACAACAAGGTACGTCAGGCGAACATCACCCGCGAGATCACCGAGATCGTGGGCGGTGCGGAAGCCTTGAAGTAAGGCGACAGTCAGTTGTTGCCTAAGGGGGTTTACCATTGGCAAAAGGAAAAATAGTACAGGTCATCGGAGCTGTCGTCGATATTGAGTTTCCGCTCGGAGAATTGCCGGAGATCCTGAACGCCGTCACGATCAAGGGCAAATCCGGGGACGTTGACATCGACCTGGTCGTGGAAGTCATGCAGCACCTTGGCGACAGCGTAACGCGCTGCATCGCCATGAGTTCGACGGACGGACTCGTACGCGGCATGGAGGCGGAGGACACCGGGGCGCCGATCAAGGTGCCGGTCGGTCCGGAATGCCTCGGGCGCGTGTTCAACGTGCTTGGCGACACGGTCGATCACAATCCCGAACCGGTCGGGAACAAAGAGGCGTGGCCGATTCATCGTCCTGCGCCGACATTTGAGGAACAAGACGCTACGGCGCAGATCCTCGAGACGGGCATCAAGGTCGTCGATCTGATCGCCCCGTATTCGAGAGGCGGAAAGACGGGTCTTTTCGGAGGCGCGGGCGTCGGCAAGACAGTTTTGATTCAGGAGCTTATTCACAATATCGCCACCGAGCACGGCGGCTATTCGGTCTTCGCGGGCGTCGGCGAACGTACCCGTGAGGGCAACGATCTTTGGACGGAAATGACGGAGTCCGGCGTTATCTCGAAGACGGCGCTGGTCTACGGGCAGATGAACGAGCCGCCCGGAGCGCGTATGCGCGTCGGTCTGACGGGTCTGACGATGGCGGAGTATTTCCGCGACGTCGAGCATCAGGACGTGCTGCTCTTCATCGATAACATTTTCCGTTTCATCCAGGCAGGTTCCGAGGTTTCGGCTCTGCTCGGCCGTATGCCGTCGGCCGTCGGTTATCAGCCGACGCTGACCACGGATATCGGCGCCCTGCAGGAGCGCATCACCTCGACGAAAGCAGGCTCCATCACGTCGGTTCAGGCCGTTTACGTCCCTGCCGACGACTTGACGGACCCGGCGCCTGCGGGCACGTTCACGCACTTGGACGCGACGACGGTTCTTTCCCGCCAGATCGCCGAGCTGGGTCTTTATCCGGCCGTCGATCCGCTTGATTCCACGTCCCGTATCCTCGACCCGAACATCATCGGCGAGGAGCACTACAACGTGGCGCGTGGCGTGCAGGCGGTTCTGCAGAAGTACAAGGAACTCCAGGACATCATCGCCATCCTCGGTATGGAAGAACTTTCCGACGCCGATAAGCTGACGGTCGCCCGGGCGCGTAAGATCCAGCGCTTCCTGTCGCAGCCGTTCGCAGTGGCGGAGCAGTTCACCGGTCAGCCGGGCAAATACGTCCCGCTGAAAGAGACCATCCGCGGATTCAAGGAAATCCTCGAAGGGCGTCACGACGATATGCCGGAGAACGCGTTCTACATGGTTGGAACGATTGACGAGGCTGTGGCAAAGGCCGAGAAGCTGAAAGAGGAGGCATAACCTATGCCGACGATCAAGCTGGAGGTCGTCTCCCCGGACGCGGTAGTCTATCAGGCGGACATCCACATGCTCGTCGTCAAGGCGGAAGACGGTGAGATCGGCGTCATGCCGAATCATCTGCCGATGATTGCCAGCATCATTCCGTGCGCCATGCGCGTGAAATACGAGGATGGCCGTGAGGAACTGATTGCGTGCGGCGGCGGCTTCATGGAAGTCCTGAACAACAAGATTACTGTGCTTGCTTCCTGCGCGGAAACGCCGATCCAGATCGACGTGCTGCGGGCGGAAAAAGCATATCAGCGGGCCGAGGAACGCATCAAGAAGTTCAAGTCCGCGCCGCTTCAACACACGGACATCGATCTCAGCCGCGCCGAGGCCGCGCTCCAGCGCGCCATCGTGCGTCTCAAGGTTGCGAAATCCGTGGGAGCATAAAACGCAATATGGACAAAACGAAACCGCCCGGCGAGTGCCGGGCGGTTTTTTGATGAAGATGGGCTGTTCCTGGAAAAGAGCGGACACAGTATTCTTACGTCAATGTTCGTGGCAGTGATGGCCTTCGCCGTGATGATGGCCGCAATGATCGTGACCATGTTCATGCTCATGGTGATGACCGCAATTGCCGTGGTCATGGTCGTGATGGTCGCAACGGGCGTCCGGGTCGTAAGCCAGCGTCCCCTCCGCAAGCGCCTTTGCCGCATCGTCTGCGCTTCCCTGCACGCCGGCATAGAGCTTGATGCCGACATCGGCCAGCGCCATCTGCGCCCCCATGCCGATGCCGCCGCAAATCAGCGCGTCCACATTGGCCGCCTGCAGGAATCCGGCCAGCGCTCCGTGGCCGCTCCCGTTGGTATCTATGACCTGCTCTCCCGTAATCTTTCCGTCTTCCACATCGTACAGCTTGAATTGCTCGGTGTGACCGAAATGCTGAAAGATCTCTCCGTTCTCATAAGTAACCGCGATTCTCATTGCAATTCTTCCTTTCTCCATAATATCTTGTCGGATTAGAACCGGCGCAAATTCACAGCAGCCTCCCGCAATCAGGAGTCGCTTCCCGTGAACGAGGGCCTCCGCGACCTTCTTCCTCGCGCTGTCGTAAATAGCAGTGACCGTGGTGCGGGCGATGTTCATCCTGGACGCACAGGCTACCTGATTCAGCCCCTCGTCGTCCAAAAGGCGCAGCGCTTCAAACTCATCCACCGTCATCCGGACGCTCTCGCCGGCCTCTATGTCATCGGGCGAAAAGCTGCGATAGACCGGCAGCCGCTCGATTTTGCGGCATCTGACTGGTCTCGGCATAAGCATCTCCTTTCCGACATATGTCGAAAATTATTATACGAAAGAAAATGACATATGTCAATAATGGAAATCGATGAACAAATTGTCGGCAAAACTGCAACTATACTTGCTGCCGCTTCTGCCGCTCTTCCGCTCAAAGTTTTTTCACGCAGGCAGGAAAAATCATTTTTGGGGGAGAATTTTCAAAACGTAGTACCTTTCATTGAATAACGGAAGGAAAGGAGCCGATTTCGATGAAAAAATGTTCACGCCGTGATTTCGTAAAACTGATGGGGCTGGCCGCTCTGAGCCCGATGCTTCCTATCGGCGGAAGCGGCGCGGGATATTCCTCCGCGCTGGCAGCAGACAGGAACACCGGGACGTATGACATCAAGCACGGAGAAGTGCAGATCTTTCCCGTCAACGAAAATACCTGGCGGATTCAGGAAGACATGGTCCGCAGTTTTCTTCTGACCGGAACGAAGGAAGCGCTGCTGATCGACAGCGGATTCCACGTCCAAAGCATGAAAGCGGTTGCCGAGGGCCTGACAAGTCTTCCCGTGAAGCTCTTGAATACCCATGCCGACCGGGATCATGTGGGAGGCAACAACGAATTCGGGGAATTCTATATGAGCATGGCAGAGGCCTCAAACTATTACCACGGCGAGAACAGGAAAGGGGTCATCGTTCCCGTGGAGCACGGGGACAAACTCGACCTCGGGGATCGTGAGCTTGAGATCATCGGGATGCCGGGCCATACGCCGGGCAGCATCGCCGTGTTGGATGTGAAGAACCGCGTCCTGATCAGCGGCGACCCGATACAGGACGGGAACATCTATATGTTCGGCGTCCAAAGGGAGCTTCACGCCTATGTGCTGAGCCTAAAGCGCCTGGAAGCCTGCAAAGACCGATTTGATACCATCTACCCGGCCCACGGCAGCTTCCCCGTTTCCCCGGATTTGATTGCCCCGCTTTACACGGGAGTGGAGCGGATCCTGGCCGGGGAAGTGCAGGGAGAGGACGACGTCCGGAACGGAGTCCCCATAAAGAAATATGATATCGGAGCAGCGACGATTCTTGGCGACGCCAAATAAAACATTCTGCCTGGTCTGCGCTCATCCGCAGTCGTTCTTCGAGATCAGCGCCGATAATTATTGACGCCAAAAGCAAGGAGGGCGTTGAGGAAATTTTCTTCCTCAACGCCCTCCTGTTTCTTTGTCAGCCTTCGTTGTTCTCGTTGTCCCAGCAGTATCCGCCGTGGTGACCGCGTTCATAACCGTCGCAGCCGTAGCCACCGTGACCATGCCCGTGGTGTCCGCCGCCGCAATGCGCGTAGCTCGTCTCGACAGCCGGGGCGTTGTCCCGGCAGAACCCGCGATCCGGCGTCGCCGCCAGCGCCGTCCCCGTGGAACCGATCACCATTGCCGCCATAGCCGCCAACATCATTTTCTTCATTTGAATCATCCTTTCTTTTTGGGAAACGACGAATAAGTCAATTTATGGCCTTGTCGAGGGATTTTTTCGTCAGGCAAGAAAGATGGCGCGAAGTCGTAGCATCGTTACGTCGAGCGTCATATGACGCAGCCTGACGGAAAAAGAACCGACAAGGGCGAAAGAGACTTGTTCGGCGTTTCCCTTGCAGAGAAGTTTTCTTTGATGGTTTGAAGTATAAAGGACGATTGTGTCAGAAGTGTGTCGAAACGAAAAAAATTGCAAATTATTGTCTTGCCCTGAAAAACGGACAGCGTGCTTCGATACATTGGCTGTTTTGCGGATAGAATCCACAGACAACTTTTTGGGATTCCATCTTTACACCGAAATGTTTTTCGACAAAATCAATAGACGTCAAAACGGACAGGAAAGAATCCCGTTTGCAGCAGCGGGGGCCGCCAATTTCACCGATTTTGGACAGGGCTTTCGAGGTCATCTGATGGGATAATGCGAAGGGTTCGTTGGTAAGCGGCGTCGATTTTGAGATAATGGACACAAACATTCCCGTGCTTATGCCTGCGCCGCAGGCGCCCCAGAATCCGCAGGCGCCGCCGGGAACGCTTTTTCCGCGATTCATCATTTCAAGCAATGAAGCATGAAGATCAATGTCTCCGCCGGCATTCTTGAATGCCGTCAAAAGCGCAGCGCCCACCATGACATGATGTTCCGGCCCGTGCATGTGGCAGAACGGCATTTGCATCATCTTCCGCAGAATCTCGATCGGGTTTTTGGAGGTCTCGGAGGAACATAATCCAATCAGAGCGTCCATGCCCTTTGTGTGGCAGTCGTCGCAGATGTAATGGCCGTTGGCACATTTTGTCTTGCTTGCTTCCCGCTTCTGGCAAAGAGCGCATTCCATCGTTTCGTCGTTTTCCGCATAGATAAGCGACGCCTTGCAAATCAAACATTCCTCGCTCATGGTAAGTCTCCTTTGAAAGGTTATTCTATGCTCCGTGCGGAAGACAACAAGCCCTGTCCGCGCGAAAAGAAGTATGGCTTTTTATTCCTGGTAACGGTAATGCGCGTTATATTCCACTTTGCGGCTCGGCTGCAAGTCTTTTATATCCGCGTGGAGGAACGGAGCCATTGCCGCCCAGGTCACCTCGAAATTGTCGAGAAACGCCGTATGCCATGATTTCGGGACGATGCAGAGGCGGGAATCGGGAATCATTTGGTGCGCCTCCATCATGGCGGCGATGGGAGCGTGGTCGTCCTCGTCTCCCGCGATGAGCAGGACAGGGCAGCGAATCGCGCCGAAGACCTCCGCGCCGACGTTCATTTGGCTCCAGAAGTTCATGTAATCTGTCCAAAACTCCTGCAATCTTTCCGGTTCCGGCATGATTCGCTTTTGCTGCTCGATAAAAGCCTTGTCGATTTTCTCCATGTCGGCGACATTCAAGGTGCCTGCCGTAAAAAATCCGGGGTGAAGTGTGCCCGCGCCGATAGCGGCGATGCGTTCCACCGCTTCAGGGTACATGGCGGCGACCTTGTAGGCGGTATACGCGCCGTCGCTGAATCCGATAATCGCGGCCGGCGCGTCCGTGATTTTCCGCATCACGGCAATCATGTCGTCAGCTTTTTGTTCATAAGTCAAAGGCTTATGGCCGATTTCCGAGCGTCCATGTCCGCGCGTCGAAACGACAACGACCTGATGATCCGTCCGCAGACGGTCGATGATGCTTCCCATTTCATAAGGCGTACCTACGCCGCCGCCGTGAAAGACGAAAATCGGCTGTCCTTCGCCGTACACCTCATAGTAGATTTTCGCATCGTCCGCCTGGACGTAATGGCCGACAGCCGGGTTGTTGCCGTAAGGCGTATCGCTGCCCCTGACGCTTTCCGGCTGCATGAAATAGCGAATCGGCGACGTTTCTGCGGCCTGCCCGACGGCGGAAAAGACGCTTCCAAAGAGCAAAAGCACACTGAGAAATGCAACGGCAAGTTTCTTTTTCATTTCGTTTCCTCCTCGATGATTTCCACGCGCCCGGTCTTGACGCGTTTTGCGCGGGGATAGTCCCCGTCGATTTCATATTAATATTTGAAAAGATTATATCCTTTACATCATTAAATTTCAAATTCAATAGGGCTGTTTCCATGCAAACGAAAAGAGCGGCTTCTTTCGAAACCGCTCTTTTCGTTTGCATGGAAACAGCCTTCGTTGTTCTCGTTGTCCCAGCAGTATCCGCCGCGGTGACCGCGTTCATAACCGTCGCAGCCGTAGCCGCCGTGACCATGCCCGTGGTGTCCGCCGCCGTAATGCGCGTAGCTCGTTTCGACAGCCGGGGCGTTGTCCCCACAGAAACCGCGATCCAGCGCCGTCACCAGTTTTTTCAATAGTTCCTCCTTGTCAAACGCCATTCTTATCTGACTCTCTTCTAATAAATGTTATTTTTGTTTTATATATGATGTGATTAAAAATAAGCCAATATTGTCTCATTTTTAATCACGATTTACATGCAAAAGAAAAAATTCGATTTTGCTTGTTATAATTTGGAAAAGAGAAACGAGAGACAGGAGGGGGAGGCCTAAATATACCTATAGGGGTATTCGTATTGTAAAATGAAATTCAGTTGCGTATAATAAAGCAAATATGATTTTAGGTGGATAGTCCGCCTTTTTTGCAACAAAACAAAACGCTTCAGAGTGCAGGAAAACGGGTGAGAGGCCCGTGCTGTCCCGCAGCTGTGAGGGGAGCGTGTCCCGAAACGCCACTGGGAAACTGGGAAGGCCGGGAACGCGCGTTGAACCAAGCCAGAAGACCCGCCTGTGGAGCTGTATCGTTCTCTTGCGAAGGATGAGGGAACGGACGAGACGACTGTGCTTTTTTGCGCGGTAATTTGTCCCGCTCGCTTCCGCAAGGAAACGGGCGGGATTTTCTTTATATGAAGCAGACGAGGTGAAGACATGAAGAAATCTTATGCGGGGATGGCGGCTTCCATATTGCTGGCGGGCATGTTAGCAGTTGCGGGCTGCGGCGGAACGGAACAGAAGGCCGCAGAAAAGCCGGCGAATGGATTGAAGGTCTACACTTCCGTTTATAACGGTATGGTGCAGGAAATGGCCAAGCCCGTTGTGGCCCGGCAGTTGAAGGACGTCCAGGTCGATTGGCAGACCACCGGCAGCGAGCAAGTGGAAAAGCTCATCAGCGACAATCTGAAACAAGGCGACTCAAACGCGGACGTGGTCATGATCTCGGATCCGAGTTTTTATCTGCAGCTGAAGAAAGACGGAAAACTGCTCAACTATAAGTCGAAGGAAGCCGCGGAACTTGCCGTGACTGTGGATGCGGACGGCGCATTCACTCCCATTCGTATGAGCGCAATGGTGATTGCCGTAAATCGCGATAAGATCGAGGACGTGCCCAAGAGCTGGGAGGATCTTCTCGATCCCAGGTACAAGGGACAGATCGCGATGCCGGACCCGAATGTGTCGGCGACGTCGATGGTAACGGTGATGACGCTGGCGGATAAATATGGCTGGGAGTACTGGCGCCGGATGAAGGCCAACGACGTCGTGGTAAGCCCCACGATGGAAATGCGCGATAAATTTTCCCGGGGCGAGTATCCCATTACCATTACGCTGGAAGAAGACGTGTTGAAGCAAAAGATGGCGCTGAACGTGAACGCCGAGATCGTCTACCCGGAGGAGGGGAGCGTGCTGGTGCCCGGCTATATCGGCATCATGAAAGACGCCAAAAACCCGGAAAGCGCCAAGAAGTTAGTGGACTGGTGGCTGAGCGAGGAAGGGCAGTCGGCCATGAGTCTTGCTTTTATGCATCCGGTAAAGTTCGGCGTCAAGGAGCCGGCCGGTTCGCGCACCCTGTTTGAGCTGCAGGTTCATTCGCTGCCGGTGAACTGGAACCGGCTGATGGTGGAAAGGCAGCTGGTCAAGGACCGATTCGCCGAAATCATGAAGTGACTATACTTTCATTAGGAGAAAATTATGTTACACACCGTCTGCTTTGCCAATATCCATGTCGATCCCTGTACTAAGCTGCGCACGCTCGTGGACGTGCCGCGTACGCTGAACGCCATTCCTGTGACGATCATCAACGGGAAATACGACGGCCCTACCGTGCTTGTCACGGCCGGCGTGCACGGCAGCGAGTATCCGGGAATAGCCGCTGCCATGGAACTGGGAAAAGAGTTGGAACCCGAGGATATCCACGGCTGCCTTGTCATCATGCATCCCGTGAATGTTTCGGCTTTTTGGGCGCGCATGGCGGAGCTCGGCCCTGAGGACGGACTGAACCTGAACCGTGTTTTCCCCGGCAACGCCACGCTCAGCCGCACTTACAAGCTTGCTTATTTTTTGCTGCATGAATTCATTCTCAAGGTGGACTACTATCTTGACCTGCACAGCGGCGACCTGCAGGAGGATTTGCATCCCTACGCTTATTTTCCCGGCAATGCCTCGAAAGAAGTCATCGAGAAGTCGCGGGAGATGGCAAAACAGATCAACGTGGAATATCTGGTCCGCTCCACCGCGACTACCGGCGCATACAACTGCGCGGCGCTGAACGGCGTGCCAAGCATCCTTGTTGAGCGCGGCGGCACAGGGTTCTGCTGCCGGGAGGACATCGAGGAATACAAGGACGACGTCATGCACGTGCTCCAGCATGTCGGCATGACGCCCGATTATGACCACGGCCATCTCCATACCTTCACGCCGCAGGAACTGACCAATATCGAATATCTGGAGGCCGACAAGCCGGCCTGCTGGTTCCACCAAAAGCACTGCGGCGAGATGATCGAGAAAGGCGAGCTCCTGGGCTACACCACCGACTTCTTCGGCGAGAAGCAGGAAGAGTTCCGCGCCAAATTCAGCGGCGTGATGCTCTATATGACGCCGGCGCTCTCGATTACGCCGGGACGTGTGCTCTGCGCTTACGCGGAGCTGCCGGAGGGCTATGTGCCGCAGGCGCCGCACGACCATGTGCATACCCATACGCTGCCGGAAAAGGTGAAGTAAAGGTTGTAGGAGATTATATTGGCTAAAACGCTTGATTTGACCAATGGCCCTATCGCCAGGAAACTGCTGATGTTCGCGCTGCCCCTTTTGGGAGCCAGCCTGATCCAGCAGCTCTATACCACCGTCGATATCCTGTTTGTCAGCAACTTCCTGGGCGCGGAGGCTTCGGCGGCTGTCGGGGCCAGCGTGTTCCTGACCTCGGCCATCATCAATCTGTTCACGGGCGTCAGCATCGGCGCGGGCGTCGTCATCGCGCAGGCTTTCGGGCGCAAGAATCAAATCCAGCTCGGCAAATCCATCCATACGTCGATGGCATTGGGGCTGATCGGCGGCATTCTGCTGACCGTCGTCGGATTGTTGACCGCCTCCGCGTTTTTGCGCGCGATCGATACTCCCGCCAGCATTTTTCAGGACGCCTTTGACTATGTGGAGGTATTCTTCCTCGGGCTGACCTTCATGCTGGTCTTCAATATGGCGGCCGGCGTCATGCGGGCGTTGGGAAATTCCCAGACCCCGATGCTGATTCAGTTAGTGTGCGGCGTCATCCATATCGTGACGAATTATCTGTTTATCCTGTATATGGACAACGGCGTCCTCGCCGTGGCATGGTCGTCGGTGCTGTCGCAGGTGATTTCGGCGGTGATTTCCGTACAGTATCTGCTGAACAGCAGGGTCATGCATCTCAGGAAGCTGGCGGTGGACGGTCCGTTGACGAAGGAGATCATCCGCATCGGGCTGCCCGCGGGTTTGCAGGGCGTAGTGATTTCGCTTTCCAATGTCTTCGTCCAGTATTTCATAAACGGTTTCGGCGTAACGGCCATCGCGGCTTTTACCGCCTACTACCGTATCGAGCTCTTGTTTTACATGCCCCTGTGCGCGCTGGGCCAGGCCATGATGACCTTCACGGGGCAGAATGTGGGGGCAAGGCTCTACGGCCGTGTGAAGAGCGGGCTCCGCACGACGCTGATTTTCGGCGTGGCCTATTCCTTCGTGCTGGCGGCAATCCTGCTTTACTTCGGGCGGGAGACCTTCGGCGTCTTCTATTCCGATCCCGCAGTGATTGATATGGGAGTCACCATTATCTGGATTGCCTTCCCGTTCTATTTCTTCTATGTGTTCCTCGAGACTTACGCGGACACACTCAGGGGCGGAGGCGAGTCGATCGTTCCCATGTACATCGTGCTGTTCAATCAGTGCCTGCTTCGGACGGCGATCCTGTTCGGATTCATGCAGATTGCCCACGACATACGCCTCTTGGTGGCCGTCTATCCGATCAGTTGGGGGACGTCGGGCGCCATGCTGTACTGGTATTACCGGAAGGGCACATGGATGAAGCAGCCGCAAGTATTGTAGTTTGGCATAAGTAAAGATGAAATGCAATTTTTTCATCTTTTATTTATCATAAACCATTATAAGGGAGGAACAAATTTTATGATCAAGAAGTTCAAGAAATCCGCTGCGTTGCTGGTAGCAGGCCTTATCACCTGCGGCCTGATCGCAGGCTGCGGCGGTGGCGGCGGAGACAAGAAGGCCGATTCCGGCAAGGCGAAGGTGCTGACCTTTGGCTGCCAGATGTACTCCGACGGTCTGATCGATCCGTCCCTGCAGACCAACACCGCTTGGAACTGCAGCCGCTTCGGCGTCGGCCAGACGCTGTTCCGCTTTGACGACAACGTCAAGGCTGTCCCGCAGCTGGCGGAGTCCGCTACGCCCAGCGACGGCAACAAGACCTGGACCTTCAAGATTAAGAAAGGCATCAAGTTCAGCAACGGCACGGAAATGACGCCCACCAAGGTCAAGGAATATCTGGACTGGATCCGTGAAGAAGGCAAGAAGGGTTCCACGAACCCGACGAAGTTCCTGGACGCCGGCGCAGTCGTTACGGCTGACGATGCGGCAGGCACCGTTACCATCAAGTCGGAGAAGGCCTATGCCGATATGCCGGCAAGCCTGGCCGACCCGGCGATGGTCATCCTCGACGTCAAAGGTTCTACGAACATGAAGACCGCTCCTGTCGGCACCGGCCCGTACATGGTCAAGAGCTTCAAGGATCAGGTCGGATACGAGATGGTTGCCAACCCCCATTATTGGAACGGCAAGCCGCCGTATGACGAGGTCAAGATCCTGTTCATGGGCGACGCTTCCGCCAAGGCGAACGCGCTGCGCGCCGGTCAGATCGATCTGGCCGAGAACATCATGAACGTTGCTGACCTTAAGGCCATGCAGGACGACAAGAAGTTCAAGGTCGAGATTACTGCCGGTACCCGCTGCGGCTTCAGCTGGATGAACATGCAGGAAGGCCGTCCGCTGGCAAACAAGACGCTGCGTCAGGCCATCCATAAGGCTATTGATTACAAGGCCATCTGCAAGTCCAATACCATCGGCAACCTGTACAGCCCGGGTCCGTCGGTCATCCCGAGCTCTTTGGGACAGGGCTTCGACAAGCTGAAGAATCCGGACGAGTACAATCCGGAAGAGGCAAAGAAGATGCTTGACGCCGCCGGCATCAAGGATACGGACGGCGACGGCATTCGCGAGCTCAACGGGCAGAATATCCAGCTCCGTTACATCTCCTATGCGAACCGTCTCTTGAACGACTTCTCCGACGCCCACACCCAGTACCTGAAGGCGATCGGCATCGGCGTGAAGAGCGAGTACGGCAGCTCCGACGACCAGTGGACGAAGCTGGTTGCGGGCGACTACGACCTCAACAACAACAACTGGAACACTATGATTGCCGGTTCCAATACTTCCTACATGGGCAACTGGTGGAGCAAGAACAAGGACAATTACTGCGGATTCAAGAGCGACGCTTATGACGCGGCCTACGAAGAACTGCAGACCACCATGGATCCGAAGCGTTACACTGAGCTGATGACTAAGCTGCAGCAGATCCTGATTGACGAGGCTGCCGTTCTGGTCGACGGTTACTACAACAGCTGCATCATTTACAACACGGAGAAGGTCGGATATGCTCATATTTATCCGATTGATTACTACTGGATCACCGATGAGATCAAGCCGGCCGGCGCGAAGTAATCGGTAAAACAGGCAACTGCAAAAGAAACTGCAAGGGGATACGGTGTTCCGTATCCCTTTGTAGAATTATTTGAAAGACTCCTATGATGGGGAGAGAAGACAATGAATAAGAACCAAATTGCTTCCAGATTGCTGCAAATGCTGATCGTGCTGATCGGTATTAGCTTTATCACGTTTTTATTGACGTATCTGTCGCCGGGCGACCCAGCGCGAAATATCTATACGCATGCCGGCGTCATGCCCACATCGGAAATGATTGAAGAGATGCGCGTGAAGCTGGGACTGAACAAGCCGTTTTTTACCCAGTATGTGGATTGGGTCTTGGGCTGCCTGCAGGGCAATTTCGGCGAATCCTTCATGCTGAACAAGCCGGTGGCGGAGCTGCTCTTGGATCGCCTGTGGCCGACTTTGAAGCTTACGCTGGCCGCTACCGTACTCATGCTTTTATTCTCGGTTCCGCTGGGCGTGCTTTCCGCCGTGAACCACAACAAACCTATCGACTACATCGTGCGCGCCGTCACTTTCTTCGGCGTATCGATTCCGAACTACTGGCTGGGGCTGATGCTGATCCTGATTTTCTGCGTCAAGATGGGACTCCTGCCGGTGGTATCCTCTGCCGGCGACTTTGAGTCGCTGATCCTGCCGGCGGTTACGCTGGCCGTTGCCATGACGGCGAAATACACGCGCCAGGTCCGCACGGCGGTGCTGGAAGAGCTTCATTCGGATTATGTGATCGGCGCCCGCGCCCGCGGCGTATCGGAAAACCAGATCCTTTGGCGCAACGTGCTGCCGAATTCTCTGCTGCCGCTGATTACGATGCTGGGTCTTTCCGTCGGCTCCCTGCTGGGCGGCACCAGCGTCGTCGAGATTATTTTCTCGTATCCGGGGCTTGGAAATCTCGCGGTAGCGGCCATCATGTCCGCCGATTATTTCCTGGTCCAGGGATATGTGCTGTGGGTTTCCGTCATCTATATGATGATCAATCTGATTGTAGATATTTCCTACAATTATGTGGATCCCCGCATGCGGTTGAGGAGGTGAGCGTATGGATGCGGCGACAAAGAAGAAATTTTTGAGCAACAGGGGCTTTGTCCTTTTTGGGATATTGGCCATTGTCATTATACTGATCGCCATTTTTGCTCCGGTGCTTTCCGGCGGCATCGATCCAACGGCCGGCGATCTGAGGGACGCTATTATGGCGCCGGACGCGGCGCATATCTGCGGTACGGACAAGATGGGCCGGGATATTTATTCCCGTGTGCTGTACGGCGCCCGTATCTCGCTGGTTTCCACGTTTATTTTGGTGGCCCTGGTTTTCGTGATCGGCACGGCTCTTGGCGTAGTTTCCGGCTACTTCGGCGGCTGGGTGGACGCCGTGATCATGCGTATCGCCGATATGATGATCGCTTTCCCGGGCCTTGTCCTGGCTATTGCCGTTGCCGGTATGCTGGGCGCCAGCATGCGCAACGCGATTATCGCTATCGCGATTGTGACATGGCCCAAGTATGCGCGTATGGCGCGCTCGCTGGTGCTGAAGATTCGTCATACGGATTATGTGTATGCGGCGATCGTCACCGGGTCCAGCACGTGGCGGATGCTTTGGAAGTACATGCTGCCGAATACGATCACCACGCTGGTCATCACGGCGGCGACGGACATCGGCGGCATGATGATGGAGCTTTCGGCGCTGTCCTTCCTGGGCTTCGGCGCGCAGCCGCCGACGCCGGAATGGGGCGCCATGCTGAACGAGGGCCGCGACTTCATGCAGTCGGCGCCCTGGATGATGATTTATCCCGGTTTTGCAATTTTTATCACGGTCGTGGTCTTCAATATGCTCGGCGATAATCTCCGGGATATTCTGGATCCGCGGGAAGAGTAAGGGGGGAATATCATGTCATTATTGGAAATCAAGGACGTAGATATTTCCTACGGCAAGAACCTCACGGTCAAGAAAGTCAGCATGAGCCTTGAGAAAGGCGAGATCTGCAGCATCGTCGGCGAGTCCGGCAGCGGCAAGACCACCGTGATCCGCGCGGCCATGGGACTCCTTCCCGGAGGGGGCAGGGTTTCCGCCGGCAGCATCACCTACGACGGCATGGATTTGCTGGGCCTGACCCATGAGCAATGGCGCGGGCTCCGCGGCCATGATATCTCCATGATTTTCCAGGACAGCGGCGCCATGATGAACCAGACGCGCCTGATCGGCGACAGCTATGTGGAATATATCCGCACCCATGAGGATATCTCCAAGGAGGACGCATGGGCGAAGGGGATCGAGATGATCGAGCGGATGCGGCTCCCGGACGGCGACCGCATCATGCGTTCCTATCCGTTCCAGCTTTCCGGCGGCCAGCGCCAGCGCGTGGGCATCGCCATGGGCATGACGTACCAGCCGAAACTGCTGCTGGCCGACGAGCCGACCTCGGCTCTCGACGTGACGACGCAGGCGCAGATCGTCCGCCAGTTCATGGAGCTTCGCGACGAGTACGGCACCAGCATTATTATCGTCACCCATAACCTCGGCGTAGCCGCTTATATGGGAGACAAGATCGTGGTCATGAAGCACGGCGAGGTCGTCGACCGGGGCGAGCGCGAGTATATACTCCACGAGTCGACCAATCCGTACACCAAGCTGCTCTTGGACGCGGTGCCGACCTTGGGAGGTAAACGCTATGTTTGATGAAAAGGATTTGCTGATTGAGGCGCGCCATGTGACCCGCCGGTTTCCCACAAACGACGGCCGCCTGCTGACCGCCTGCAACGACGTCAATCTGAAATTCTATAAAGGAAAAACGCTGGGCATCGTGGGCGAGTCCGGCTGCGGAAAGAGTACCTTCATGCGTTTCCTGGTCTGGCTGGATACCCCGACGGAGGGCGAGATTTTCTTCCACGGGAAGGACATCACGAAGATGAAGGGGGCGGAGCTGCACGAAAACCGCCAGCATATCCAGATGGTCTTTCAGGACCCGTCCACGTCCTTTAATCCCAAGATGAAGATCAAGGAGATCGTCTGCGAGCCGCTGTTGAACTTCAACCGGATCAGCAGCTCCGAGGTGGACGCGAAGGCGCGGGAGCTTTTGGAACTGGTAGAGCTTCCGGGGGACTTCGCCGACCGTTATCCGCACAATATGTCCGGCGGCCAGCGTCAGCGCGTGGCAATCGCCCGGGCCATTGCCCTTGAGCCGGAGTTCATCGTCATGGACGAGGCTACCAGCGCGCTGGACGTTTCCGTGCAGAAAACGGTCATCGAGCTGATTACCCGTCTGCAGCGGGAGAAGAACATCGCCATCGGCTTTATCGCCCACGATCTGGGGCTGATCGAATCCTTTGCCCATCAGGTGGCTGTCATGTACCTCGGCAATATCGTGGAGGTCATGCCGGGCGAGGGACTTTCCGATATATGCTGCCATCCGTATTCCAAGGCGCTGTTGAACTCCGTGTTCGACCTGAAGATGGACTTTTCCCAGAAAATCAAGGCTATCGAGGGCGAGCCGCCCAGCCCGCTGGATCTGCCGCCGGGCTGCCCGTTCAGCAATCGCTGCCCGGATTGCGCCGAGGACTGCCATCATACAAAGCCGACGTTGAAGGAAATCGCGCCTGGCCATCTGGTGGCCTGCCACTGCTGTGCAAGATAAGATGAAAGTAGCCTTTCCCTTTAGGGGAGAAACGTGCCAGTGGCACGTTTCTTGTCAGCCGAAGGCTGACGGATGAGGTGGAATGAACCCTTCGCGAAAGGATGTGTCAAGATGTCACACGATCACGAGCACGACCATGAGCACGACCACGTCCATGATCACGAACATGACCACGGGCACGAGCACGACCACAATCATGAGCACGACCATGGACATGATCATGGACATGATCATGAACACGATCACGGACATGACCACGAGCACGATCACGAGCATGACCATGGAGCCGAAGAAGCGCACGACCACAGCGAGCATGAGCTGGCGCATCATAACGCGTCCTATACTCATGAAGCGCATGTGGCAGGGCATCCGGACGAATGCGCCTGCGAGGAATGCAATTCTCATGAGGAATACTGCGATTATTGCGGAGAAAGTCTGGCTCACTGCAAGTGCCGCATGCCGGACGCGGAAAATGTCAAGCGCGTTTACGAATTGATCAATTTGGACTGCCCCATTTGCGCGTCCAAGATCGAGCATAAGATCAAATCCCTGCCGGGCGTGGACTATGCGGCCGTCAGCTACAGCACGAAACAGCTCCGTGTCTCGGCCAAGAATCCGGACGCCATGCTGCCGATATTCCAGGAGATATGCCGTTCGTTCCTGTCTTATGTCACGGTCATTCCACGGGAAGAAGGGCCGGAGCAGTCCGACAAATTCCGCACCTACAAGGTGGACGGCCTCGACTGCGCCGCCTGCTCCATCAAGGTGCAGGACGCTGTCGCCGCCATTCCCGGCGTGACGATGGCTACGCTGGTTTACGAGACCGGACAGCTTCGCGTCACCGCCGATAATTATGACGGGCTGCTGCCGAAACTGCAGGCCGCCGCAGAGAAAGCGGAAGACGGCGTGACCATCACGGAGCGCGTCCGTGCCTCCGCGCAAAAGAAATATCGGACGTATAAAGTGGACGGCCTTGACTGCGCCGCCTGCTCCGTCAAGGTGCAGGACGCCATCGCGGCGCTGCCCATCGTGGACGAAGCGATACTGGTTTACGAGACGGGGCAGCTTCGCGTCAGCGCCCGCAGCTACGACGGTCTCCTTCCGCAGATGCAGGCGGCTGCCGACAAAGCGGAAGAGGGCGTGACGATTTCCGAAAAGGAACAGTTCGGCGCCGCGAAATTCCGCACCTACGACGTGCAGGGCCTCGACTGCGCGGCCTGCGCCACCAAGGTGGAGGACGCCATCAAGGCGATGCCGGAAGTGGACGACGCCGTGCTGGTATACGCTACCGGACAGCTCCGCGTCACCGCCAGGAGCTACGACGGCCTCACCGCAAAAATGCAGACCGTCACCGACAAAGTGGAAGACGGCGTGACCATCGTGGAGCGGGAAGACAACGCTCCTGTTCCCGACCGCAAACGGGAAAAGAAATCCTTCCTCAGCGAAAACGCTCGGGAAATCTTCGAGCTTGTCGTCGGCGGCGCGATCTTCATCGTGACGGAGTGGCTGGGCCTCGTGCCGGAGCAGTACCACATGTACTGCCTGATCGTAGCCTATGTGATCCTGGGCTGGAAGATCGTGCTTACCGCCTTGAAGAACCTGACGAAAGGCGAATTCTTTGACGAGAACTTCCTGATGACCGTGGCCACCTTGGGCGCCTTTGCCATCGAGGCATGGGAAGAAGCGGTGGGCGTCATCTTCTTCTACCGGGTCGGCGAATGGTTCCAGGACCGGGCCGCCGACCGGAGCCGCGACCAGATCATGGACGCGGTGGATATGCGTCCCGAAGTGGTCAACCTGTTGGTCGGCGACGACGTGAAGGTCATTCCTTCGGCGGAAGCCCGCGTCGGCGACATCCTGCTTGTGCGCGTCGGCGACCGTATCCCGCTGGACGGCGTCGTCGTCGACGGCGAGAGCCAGCTGGATACGTCCCCTGTCACCGGCGAGCCGGTGCCCGTGCGGAAATCCTTCGGCGACGAGGTATTGTCCGGCTGTGTGAACACCTCCGGCATGCTGAAGATTCGCGTGGAAAAGGAACTGCAGGAATCCATGGTCACGAAGATTCTGGATTCCGTGGAAAACGCGGCGGCCAACAAGCCGTATATCGACAAATTCATCACCCGCTTCGCGCGGGTCTATACGCCGATCGTAGTGGCTTTGGCCCTTGCGGTGGCGATTATTCCGTCCCTGATGACGGGCGAATGGAACAAGTGGATTTACACGGCCCTGACCTTCCTTGTCATCAGCTGCCCCTGCGCGCTGGTGCTGAGCGTGCCGTTGTCCTTCTTCGCGGGCATCGGCGCGGGCTCCAAGATTGGCGTCTTGTTCAAGGGCGGCAACGCCATGGAAATGCTGAAAAACGTGGCGGCGGTGGTTATGGACAAGACCGGCACCGTGACCAAGGGCAACTTCGTGGTGCAGCAGGTACTTCCCGCAGGGAGCACAGGCGAAGACGAGATTTTGCAGGCTACGGCCGGTGCGGAACAGGTTTCCACTCACCCGATCGCGGTCAGCATCGTCACTGCCGCAAAAGAACGGAACCTGCCCCTCGCGCGTCCGGACCGATTTGAGGAAATCGCGGGCGCGGGCCTCGTGGCTTATTTCGGAAACGATACGCTCCTGGTCGGCAATCCCCGACTGATGGATCAGTTCAAGGTCGACTATAGCGCTTATCGGGCTGCGGACTACGGCAGCGAAGTCTTGGTGGCGAAGAACGGGACGTTCCTCGGCAGCGTTCGAATCAACGACACTTTGAAAGACGACGCAAAGCAGGCCGTGGCGGACATTACGAAGCTGGGGCTGGCGACGGTCATGCTGACGGGCGACGCCCGCAGGGAAGCGAATGCCGTGGCGGCGGAAGCCGGCATCACGGAAGTGCGGGCGGAGCTCCTGCCGCAGGACAAGCTGAAAGAAATGAACGACCTTCGCAACAAATACGGCGGCGTCATGTTCGTCGGCGACGGCATCAACGACGCTCCGGTGCTGGCGGGCGCGGACGTGGGCGCGGCCATGGGCAGCGGCGCGGACGCGGCCATCGAGGCGGCGGATGTGGTCTTCATGAACTCCGAGATGAGCGCGATTCCAAAAGCCATCGCCATCGCCAAGGCGGTCAACAGCGTGGCTTGGCAGAACGTGGCCTTTGCCTTGATCGTCAAGGTCATCATCATGGTGGCTGGCCTCTTCGGCTACGCGTCCATGTGGGCGGCTGTATTCGCGGACACCGGTGTGTCCGTGCTCTGCGTACTGAACGCCTGCCGCGTGCTGTATAAGAAATTCTGAACAGGGAAACACAAGTAAAATCGTTCACATTAAGGGAGAAGCAGTCCGCCGGATTGTTTCTCCCTTTTTGGAAAAAGCGCAGAATTGCAGCATCCCTTAATACTAACAATGATTAGAGGGGATCTCTAAAAACTCCCTCCGTCAGCCCTGCGGGCTGCCACCTCCCTCATAGAGGGAGGCTCTAAAGGAATGAATCGTATGAGCAAAACTGACAGGCTTTTCAGCGGGCGCCAGCTTTCTCGGCTGATCTGGCCGCTGGTGGCGGAGCAGGTCTTATCCGTCCTGGTCGGCATGGTCGACGTCCTGATGGTTTCCTTTGTGGGCGAAGCGGCCGTTTCCGGCGTTTCGCTGGTGGACGCCGTCAACCATTTGGTCCTTCAGGTCCTGTTTGCCATGACGGCGGGCGGGACCGTCGTCTGCGCCAAGTACATAGGCGCAGGGGAGTATACCTCGGCGAGGAAGAGCGGCGGGCAGCTCCTTTCGGTCACGACGGGCGCACTGCTCCTGCTGTCCCTGTTTCTGCTGGCCGGAGGCCAATCGCTGCTGCGGCTCCTCTTCGGCACGGTCGAGCCGGAGGTCATGCGGGACGCGGAAATCTATATGCGGTTTACCGCCGTCTCCTTCCCGTTCCTGGCGGTTTACCACTCGGCGGCCTCTATTTTCCGTGCGGAGGGCAATACGAGGCTGTCCATGCTGGTTTCCTTCGGTATGAATCTGTTGAACATCGCCGGGGACGCGCTGTGCATTTTCGGCTTCGGCATGGGCGTGGAAGGCGTGGCCATCGCCACGCTGCTCGCCCGGGCTGTCGCCGCCGTCGCCATCTGCCTCTTCCTCCAGTCGCCGGACAACGCGCTTCGCCTGAGAAGACTCGGCGACTGCAGGCCCAGCGGGGCCATCCTGCGGGAAATCCTGTCCATCGGGGTGCCCGGCGGCGTGGAAAGCGGCTTGTTCAATTTGGGTAAGGTGATGCTCCAAAGCCTCGTGTCCACGCTGGGCACGGCCTCCATCGCCGCCTATGCCGTGGCGGGCAACCTCGCGACCTATTTGTACCTTCCCGGCAACGCGCTGGGCGCCGCGCTCATGACTATCGTCGGCCAGTGCAGAGGCGCGGGGGAGCCGGAGCAGGCCAAAAGCTATACGAAGCTGTTGGTCATGCTCAATTACGCAGCGCTCGTTCCCATTTGCGCCGTCATGATTTTCGGCAGAAGCTTCTGGGTCGGTCTTTACCATCTTTCGCCGGAATCCGCGTATTTTGCGGAAGGCCTTCTGCTGGCCCATTCGCTGGCAATGATTATCTGGCCGGTCGCGTTTATGCTGCCGTATTATTTCCGGGCGATCGGCAGAGCGGTTTTTCCCATGGCGGTGGCCATCGGGACGATGCTCGTGTTTCGGATCGGATTTGCCTACGCGTTTGTGGACTGGATGGGAAAAGACGTGCTGTGGGTATGGTACGCTATGTTTTTGGATTGGCTTGTCCGCGTGCTCCTGTTCGGCGCGGCGTTTTCTTCCAGGCATTACAGCTTCCCGAATGGGAGATAAAAAAGAGTGCGTTCTGCCCGGAGACGGTCAGAACGCACTTATGCATGTCAAATTCACTTTTCCAAGGGAACCGGGAAGTTATTTCCGCAGCCCTTTCAGCAATATCCGCAGGAATTGAACGAATTGGGATGTAAAGTCCCTTGTGCCGAAACCGGCGTCGGGGAATATTTCAATGCGATGGGATTCTTTATATTCGAGGCTGGCCGGATACAAGGTCATCGCATAGCAGTTTTCGCACTCCACGAACTGATACGCCTGTTCCTCTGTGAATTGCGGAAAGACACGCTGTACCAGCACCTTCAGCCTATCAAAAGAACGATTCATCTTAACGCGGAAACCGTTATGCATATCCGAAGAAGCGCCTTTCAGGATCACCGTGTTCACGATGCCGAGCAAAGACAGCATCCGCCGATGGCGAAGCAGCATCTCGGCCCAGCAGAAGCAGAAGGCCTCTAAGTCTTCTGCTTTTTTGCTAAACGTTTTTTCGGCGTCGTCCACCATTGCCTCAATATCCTGCAGCAGAAGCGTCAGGAAAATATCTTCCTTGCAGCGAAAATAGTTGTACAGGTTGCGGCGCGTAAAATTCAGCTTCCGTCCGATTTCCGAAAAAGTTATCTTGTCGTAGCCGATTTCCATATAAAGTTCCGCAGCCGCGTTCGTGATCTGTTCTATACGTATCGTTTTCTGTTCATCGTTTCTCGCTCTGATAAAATCCATTGCGTTCCGTCCTGTCTGTTCCGGCGTTTCCATAAGTATAGCATAATCAGGCCGCCTGAGCCAGTTCTTCCATGTGGCTTCCGGCGTCTTGCTGCATGCGTCGGACCAAGAACGTCGCGCAGGCCGCGCGGATCGACTGATCCAGGAATAAGGCAATCCAGGCCCCTAACAGACCCAGGTCTGCTGCATATAGGAAAAAGGCAGTCAGCAGAGGACGCAGCACGGCGATGGACACAAAAGAATACAGCGCAACGACACCCGTCTTCCCGCTGCCCCGCAGAATACCGGCGCACACCAAACCCTGCGCTTCCGGAAATCCTACGAGGGCAACCAGGAACATGATGATCCCGCTCATGGCCAGTGCAGCCGGATCGTCGGAGTAAATCTTGAAGATCGGCTCCCAAAGCAGGAAAATAAACGCAAAGCTGACAGAGGAAAAAATCAGCCCCCACCGGACGCCGATCTTGCGGAAGGTATGCCAGTCCCGTTCATTCTTCGCACCGCAGCTCTGGCCTGCCAGGACCATGCTCGCCTTGCCCAGCCCGGTGGCAAAATCCCAGTAATAGTCCACCACGCTCATGCAGATGCTGTGCACCGCAAAGGGAACCGTGCCAAGCCCCGCCGCCATCCGGGTGAAAAGAACCATGCCGAGACGCTCGAAGCCCTGCTCGCTGATGATGCTGCCGAATATCGGCAAGATTTCCCTGAAGTACTTCCTGTCGGGAATGAAGCTGCCGCCCTGGGAAAAGTATTTGTTGTTGTTCATGATATAAACCGTATACAACAGGGTAAACATAGTTCCGATTACCGTGCCGATGGCGGCGCCCACGACGCCAAGCTCGGGGAACGGACCCACCCCGAAGATCAGCAGGCCGTTTACGACGATGTTCACGATATTCCCGGTCACGTTCGTACGCATGATTGCGCCCGTTTCCCCGAAACCAAGCTGGACAGCCTGCAATACCGAAGTCATGGAAGTGACATAGACCGAGAAGATGGCGATGCGGCTGTACATCAGCGCCTGCGGAAGGTAATCGCTTCCGGCGCCCATCAGCAACAGGATCTTTTCCAGCAGGAAATAAAACAGGATATGAAGCAGTCCCATAAAGATACCGGAGAGGAACAGCGACTTGCGCAGCAGCTCCGAGACGCCGGCAACATCCTGCGCCCCGGCTTTCCTTGCGGTCAGCAGCGTGACAGCGGATGCGATGGAACGCGCGAAGCAGAGAAGTATCATGCGGGGCTGCGCAAAGATACTGACAGCCGCAATGGAAACCGCGCCCAGCGCGCCCACCATGATCAAATCGGCGGAAGCCAGGAAACTCATGAATACACATTCCACTGCCGCAGGCAGCGCAATGTGGAAATACTTCCGTTCATCCGCGGTCTTGAATAGTTTGTTGAATACGCTCATAGATGCGCCCTCTTTCAAATAAATAGCACGTTGGAATTTACTGTGAGGAAATCATATCACAATTGAAAATAAATTTCAAGATGGAATTTAAATTTTTTTAAAAAATTTTATTTCATATTCATTTTAGAAATTCTTTGTAAAAATCAGGACTTCCTTAGCGCCGCAAGGAGAAATGGGGGGCGGCAGCATGGATTCCCTTGAAGATACCTATACGGGTATTCGTATTGTAAAATGAAATTCATTTGCGTATAATGAAACATATTTTAGGTGGCAAGGCCGCCTGCTTTTGATGCAATCATAGAAGATATCGTTTCCTCATGGCGGGAAAACAGGTGCGATGCCTGTGCTGTCCCGCAGCTGTAAGGGGAGCGCGCCCGAAACAGGAACTGGGAAAAATAAACTGTGCAGATAGCGCAAGCTGAATGCACAGGTTGTTTTTCAACAGATCCGTAGCCACTGGGAAACCGGGAAGGCCGGGGCCGCGCGGAGAACCGAGCCAGAAGATCCGTCATGGGGGTTGCGTCCTGCTTGCGAAGGATGAGGGGGACGGGTGCAATGTCCGCGCGTTTTTTGCGCGACGGATTGTCCCGCTCGATTCCGCAAGGGAACGGGCGGTATTTTTTTGGATACTTGCGCGATTGTTGCGGAAAGGAAAATGGCCCTCCCCTTGAGGGGAGGGGAGTAACATGCCACTGGCATGTCACTCCGTAGGCGGTGGGTGAGGTGGCTGTGATGCCGCGCTTACGCTAAGAGTTTTTTTACACCTCATCCGTCGCGCTTCGCGCGCCACCTTCCCCTCAAGGGGAAGGCAAAACCGGCAATACCGAAACAAAACTTCATATTCCAGCCGCGAAGGATGAAGGCACGGCGTGATGCTGCGTCGGGTGCCGTCCGGCAAGAGCGGAAGGAATGCGGGGCGATGTTTCGATTTGCGATATGTTTCACATTACTAATTTTATAGGGGGAATTGGTTTATGAAAAAGACACTCGTTTCCGCGTTGACGACGGCTATCGTCGTTGGCGCAGCCTCCACGACGTTCGCTGCGGCGAACCCGTTCGAGGACGTACCTGCCGATCATTGGGCGTATGACGCGATTGCGCAGCTGGCTGCCGACGGCGTCATCGAGGGCTACGGCGACGGTACCTACCGCGGCGACCAGGAGATCACCCGCTACGAGATGGCCCAGATGATCGCCCGCGCCATGGCGAAAGGCGGCGGAGACAAGGCGCTGATTGACAAGCTGGCTGCTGAGTTCGCCGACGAGCTGAACAGCCTCGGCGTCCGCGTTGCGGCTCTCGAAAAGAAAGTCGACAACGTGAAGTGGAAAGGCGAAATTCGTTATCAATTCAGCACGTATCGGACTGAGGGTGGCAGGCTCGAAGGTACCGGCAATAGGAGAAACGGCAAGGATGATAATCGGAACTATTGGCAGCTTCGCCTGAAGCCCACCATGCAAATCAACAAAAACTGGACGGGTATGGCGGGAATTTATTATGGCGCTAACAATAGAGCTTCCCGGCAAAACCTTAACTATGCGCAGAACGTCAACGATTTCGAGGTAAAATGGGCCTGCGTCCAGGGCGTATACGGCAATACGACGATTGACTTAGGAAAGACTTTTTTCTTTACGAACGTTGATGAAGGTATGGTTTACGATGATTATATGGCGGGCGGTCGTCTTACCTTCGGCAAGGATTTGAAATTCGCCGTTGCGGCAGGCCGCACTAATAATGGATTCTTCTATAATAATGGCGATGGCGGCGTTGGCACGTCCAGCTATGTGGGCGGGGAACTCACCTATAAAAAGGACAAACTGAACGCCGGTATTGGATACCATTATTTCGGGGACAAAAAGGATTGGGGCAATATGTATGGTGCCGATGGCGCGTCCATTTGGACGGTCGGTCTCGGCTACAGGTTTAGCGACTTCCGTCTCTTCGGCGCCTATGCGCAGAATACGAAGGGTGAGTCTACGAATACCGCTGGAGCCGATGTTCCGAACAGCAGCGCCCAGCGTAAAGCGTACACCATCCAGCTCGAATACAAGGGCGCGAATCCGAAAAAGCCGGGTTCTTTTGGCCTCGAGGCGGGATATCGTCATCTCGGTCAGTTTGCCTCTCTTATTCCGACGTATGACTACACTCTTACCGATGCGAAAGGTTGGTTCGTCGGCGGCAAAGTGACGCTCATGCCGAATATTACCCTTCATCTCGGATACTCTAACGGCAAGACGATCAGCGACGAAAAGAGTCAAAACGTTGTCTACAGCCGCGTCCAGTTCTTCTTCTAATTCGCATTTCCACTCCTCTTCAATACAGCAAAAAAGACGGCCTCGCGCCGTCTTTTTTGTTTTGGGAGATTGATAAATCAAAATAGAAGCTTTTTAATGGCTTTTTAAACGCGCGTGCGTTCATTTTCTGTTATAATAGAAGCGGCAGGAAAATGGGAGAGGGGGAACCGTTTTTGCGGCGGTGGTTTTTCGGGCTGGCGATTGCTTTGATCGCGGCGGGGATTTGGCGCGGCGAGCATCGGGCGGTCTTGGCGAAGGCGGCGCGAATCTGTATGGAGTGCGTTGGCCTTGGGTAAGAGATTGTTAGTGCAGGCAATCAGCGCAGCGCTGGCGAACGGGAATCTTCCCGGCTGGCTGACGGGGCGGCTTTATCGCGGCCCGATCAAAACGGTTTGCGTGCCGGGGCTGAACTGCTATTCCTGTCCGGGGGCGCTGGGCGCGTGCCCCGTGGGTTCATGGCAAAGCTCCATGAGCGGCGTGGCGCCGAAGTTCCCGCTTTATGTGCTGGGCTTGCTGCTGCTGTTCGCGTTGGCTTTCGGGCGGATGATCTGCGGCTGGCTTTGCCCCTTCGGGCTGGTACAGGATTTGCTGCACCGCGTTCCCGTGCCGAAGATCGGGAAAAAGCCGTGGATGCGCTCACTGACGCGGCTCCGATGGGCGATGCTGGCGCTGGCAGGCGCAGGGGCGTATTTGGCGTACCTCGCCGCGGGCGTCGGAAAGCCGCTGCTCTGCGCATATGTTTGCCCAGCGGGAACACTGGAAGGCGCGATCCCGCTTATGGCGCTCCGCCCGGAGCTGTTTTCGGCGGCGGGCTGGCTGACGGTTTGGAAGGGGGCGTTGCTTGCGGTTTTGATCGTCGCGATGACGGCGATGTATCGTCCTTTTTGCCGCTTCCTTTGCCCGTTGGGGCTCTGGTACGGCTTTTGGAACCGCCTCGCGCTGTTCGGCGTGATGGTGGAGGAGGCAAAATGCGTGCATTGCGGACGATGCGCGGCGGTCTGCCCGATGGACGCGGAGATGGCGGGGGACGCACACTGCATTTCCTGCGGCAAGTGCGTGAACGTCTGCCCGACGGCGGCAATCTCGTTCCGAAAGCTTGGAGTTGGAGAGAAGGTTCAAGAAACAGAAGGAAACGGAGGAGAATGAAGATGAAAAAATTTGCGGTTTTGTTTTTTGCGGTATTGGCGGCAGGCTTTATGTTCCTGGTCGGCGGTCCGTCCGCTTCGGCGAAGGCGGCGCCGGACGAAGCGCTGGTCGGCGTCGTCAACGCATCGGACACGACGATTTACGGTTTGGCGGGAGAAAAGCCGGTGTTCCTGAATTTCTGGGCGACATGGTGCCCGCCCTGTGTGGGGGAGATGCCCGCCATTGAGGAGATGTACAAGACGTACGGCGACAGGTTGCATTTCGCCGCGGTGTCGGTAGATGATGAAAAGGGCGCCGCTGCGGCCTTCGTACAGAGCCGGGGCCTGACCGTTCCTGTGTACACGGGCGCCCTGAACAAGATCGGCAACGATTACAATCTGGACGCGATTCCCAAATCCGTCCTCGTCGGAACGGACGGATCGATTATCGCCGAGCATGTCGGCGGCATGAGCGCGGCGGAATTGGAAGCGTTTTTGAGGAAAGCGCTGTAATCAGAAATCACGAAAAAAGGCCCGGCAGAGTCGCGCGGGTATCCCGTGTTTCCTGTCAGGAAATCCATAAAGTTAAAAAGAATCCCATGCTGGTTGCAAACGCAACCTCGCATGGGGTTTTTGTATGTTATAATCGAAATCATAAAAGCTGGGCAAGGCTTGACGCCCGGACATGACCGTATGGGAGGGTGCGTATTGGAAGAACAGGAGTGTGAGTTTCAGGAGTTGCCGATCTTCTCCGGCATCGAGGCGGACGCGATCGAGACGTTTATCCGGAAAGTGGGCGGCTACGTGCAGCAGTTCCAAAAAGGGGCGCGTATTCCATACACGCACGGGAGCGATCCGTGCATCGGGATTGTGCTGGGCGGATTGATACACGTGCTTTTGACGGATTCTTCCGGCTGCGAGGTGCTCGGCTACGAGCTGAAGGACGGCGCGCTGTTCGGCAACGTGTGGGCTGTGGTCGGCACGGATGTTTGCAGCAACATGATGCTGGAAATGCGCAAGAAGACTTCGGTGCTTTGGCTGCCGTACCGCAATTTGGAGCGGGCTTTTGGAAAGCCGGGCCGCGTGCAGGGCATCGTAGCGCGGAACCTTTTCTCCATCTTGTCGCGCATGATGTTCGCGCTGCTGCAGCAAATCGAGGTCCTGTCCCAGCATACCCTGCGGGAACGGCTTCGGCTCTATCTGATGCATCAGGGGAAAGCGCAGAGGACGCGCAAGGTGCAGGTGCCGGGGCGTGTGCGGCTCGCGAAAGTTCTCGGCTGCAACCGCAGCGCGCTGACGCGGGAGATCGGGCGCATGGAGGACGAAGGCGTTCTGGCATGCGGCGGCGACTGGATGGAGCTTAAAAACGAATAACGGCTGCGGCACAAGAGGAAAAAAGACTGTCGTATGAAAAAAAGGAGCTATCGCATGGAAAATTTGCTTTCGTGCGATAGCTCCTTTGCACTATGAACGTTTTTTGGTTTCCATTTCGTCGCCGTAAAGCGCGGCGATGAGGTTGACGAGTTTTTTCCGGTCTTTTTGCGTCGGGGTCTTGGAAAAGATCTTGTACGAGCCGTCCATCAAAAAGTTCGTCAATTCGACGCCCAGTTCCTTCCGCGTGTAAGGACGATCGTGCTTCAGAAGGAAATCGAGGGAGACGTGGAAATAGTCTGCGATTTTTTTCAAGGTTTCCTGGTCCGGCTCGCGGATGCCGCGCTCATAGCGGTTGTACGTGGACTGGCCGATGTGGAGCGCATGGGCGATGTTCGTCTGCGTCAGGCCTTCCTTTTCCCGAAGGTAGCGTAGGCGATTGTTCTGCATGCGGGGTTCCCTCCCTTTTTAATGTGCGGGGGACAATTTTTATCTTATCTTATTTTATTTTACCAAAAAAAATTCTTCAAGGATAGCTTTTCGTGAATTTTTATGCGTGGAAATCCGTGTGCTGCGCGAGGAAATTGCCGATGCGCGCCAGCGCCTCGTCGATCTTGTCGAGCGACGTGGCGTAGGAGCAGCGGACGTAGCCTTTGCCGCAATCCCCGAAAGCGGTGCCCGGAACGATGGCGACGTGTTCGCTCATCAGGAGCTTTTCCGCGAAATCCTCGGAGGAGAGTCCGGTGGAGCTGACGTCGGGGAAGATGTAAAACGCGCCCTTCGGCTCGAAGCAGGAGAGCCCCAGCTTCGTCAGCCCCTGATATATGAAGCCGCGCCGCATATCGTACTCGGCGACCATCTTGTCCCGGTACTTCTCGCCGCGCTTCAGTGCCTCCACGGCGGCCAGCTGGGCGGTGATGGGTGCGCAGAGCATGGTGTACTGGTGGATCTTCGTCATGGCGGCGATGATCTCCGGCGCGCCGAGGGCGTAGCCGATGCGCCAGCCGGTCATGGCGTAGGCTTTGGAAAAGCCGTCCAGGAGCAGCGTGCGCTCCTGCATGCCGGGAAGGGACGCGAAGGAAACGTGAGGCTCGCCGCCGTACGTCAGGTCGCCGTAAATCTCGTCGGAGATGACGAGGAGATCGTGGGCTTCGGCAAAATCCGCCAGTTCCGCAAGGTGCTCGCGGCGCATGACGGCGCCGGTTGGATTGTTCGGGTAGCCGATCAGGAGGACGCGGGTGCGGGGCGTGACGTGCGCTTCCAGGTCTTCCGCCGTGATGCGGAATTCGTTTTCGATGCGCGCGGGAACGGGGACGGCGACGCCTCCCGCCAGCGTGGTGCAGGCCTTGTAGGAAACGTAGCACGGCTCCGGGATCAGCACTTCGTCGCCGGGAGAAAGCAGCGCGCGCAGCGCGAGGTCGAGCGCCTCGCTGACGCCGACGGTGACGAGGACGTCGGTTTTCGGGTCGTAGTCGAGGCCGTGCTGTTCTTTCTTGTGCCGCGCGATTTCCTCCAAAAGCTCGGGCAGGCCGCGGTTCCCGGTGTAGGAGGTGCGCCCCTGCTCGAGACCGTAAATGCAGCTTTCCCGGATGGTCCATGGCGTCACGAAGTCCGGCTCGCCGACGCCGAGGGAGATTACGTCCTCCATTTCGGCGGCGATGTCGAAAAATTTCCGGATGCCCGAGGGCGGAACGGCCTCCACTTGCGGCGCGATGCGCTTTTCCCAGTCGAGGCTCATGGCGACACCACCAGCCTATGGTCGCGTTCCTTCGGGCCGGTCATCAGGCCGTCCTTTTTGTAAGGCTTCAGCATGAAGTGGCTGCGCGTCGAAGTGACGCCGTCGATGGTGGCGAGCCGCTGGGCGATGAAGTCGGCGATGGCCTGCAGCGACGATTCCTCGACGATCACGAGGAGGTCGAAGTTTCCGCTCATCAGATAGACGGAGCGCACCTCGTCAAAGCGGGAGATGCGGTCGGCGATGGCGTCGAAGCCCACGTCCCGCTGGGGCGTGAGATTGACCTCGATGAAGGCGGTGACTTTGTCGACGCCCGCCTTGTTCCAGTCGATCAGCGTATGATAGCCTAAAATAATGCGCTCGTCCTCCATCGCCTTGATTTCTTTTCCGACTTCGTATTCGCTCCGTTTGAGGACGGCGGACAGTTCGGGGAGCGGACGGCGGGCGTTGTGTTCCAATAAGGAAAGCAATTCGTTCATGCAATAACCTCCGATTTTTGGGCATTTTAGAAAATATGCCGCTTTTGATTGCATATCCAGCGTATTTTTATTACAATGGAAGCGATAAAAAGTTCGACGGGCTTGTTTATCGTTTCTATTTAGATATTATCATAGGCGGCCGGCCCTTGCAAGCGTGCGGCGCGTATTTGCGGGACGGCGAAGAAGTCCATGGGCAAGACCGGGCGCGGCTCCGCCGAAGGTTTTTCAAGCAGGACGGGAAAAGGCCTGACGGGGCACGTTTGGCTTATCCGTTGATTCCTTACTATATGGGAGGCGTTGACTTTGATTATAGGGGAAATACACGACGAAGAGGCGACAGGCGTTTTCTTTTCGCCGGCGATGAAGCGGGCGCTGTCGTATCTGCGGGAGACGGATTTCTCTAAGCTGAAGGATGGCCGCTACGAGATTGACGGCGATCGGATTTACGCCACGGTCCAGCGATACGACACGAAACCGGCGCGGGAATGCCGCCCGGAGTCCCACCGACGCTATACGGACGTGCAGTATGTGGCGGAAGGGCAGGAGTTTATCGGCTGGTGCGCTTTTACGCCGGAGCTGAAGATCGCGGAGCCTTACAATGAGGAAAAGGACATCGCTTTTTATGAGAAGTTGGAGCCGGAGAGCAATTTCGTCCTTTCCGAAGGCTGTTTTGCCGTGCTGACACCGAAGGACATCCATCGGCCGTGCTGCGTCATCGAGGAGCCGTCGCCGGTGCTGAAGGTGGTCGTGAAAGTCGCTGTGGAACTGTTTGAGGAGGATGGGAAATGACGGTCCGAAGGCTTTTTGTGGAGAAAAGGCAGGGATTTTTCGACGTCCCGGCGCGGCAGCTGGCGGAGGACCTCATTGAAAGCTTCCGGCTGGTGGGCCTTCGCGCAGTGCGCCTGATTCGCCGCTACGATATTGAAGGTCTCAGCGACAAGGAATATCATGCCGTCCGTGACGTGGTTTTTGCGGAGCCGCCGGTGGACGTGGTCTATGAGGAGCAGCTGCCGGATTTTCCCAACACGCGGCAGTTCGCGGTGGAGTTTTTGCCGGGGCAGTATGACCAGCGCGCGGACTCGGCGGCCCAGTGCGTGCAACTCGTCACGCAGAAAGAACGCCCGACGATCCGTACGGCGACGCTGGTGCTTTTGGTCGGAGAGCTGTCGGACGCGGCTTTCAACGGCATCAAATCCTATCTGATCAACGAGGTGGAGTGTCGGGAGGCGGCGCTCGAAAAGCCGAAAACGCTGGCGATGGTAACGGAGGAGCCGGCGAACGTGGAAGTGCTGCAGGACTTCAATGCGTGCTCGGAAAAGCGGCTCGCCGTGCTTTTGTCGCGTTACGGTTTGGCCATGAACCTCGACGACCTGATTTTCTGCCAGATGTATTTCCGGGACGTCGCCCATCGTCCGCCGACGATTACCGAGCTGCGCGTGATTGACACGTATTGGTCCGACCATTGCCGGCATACGACGTTTACCACGGCCATCGACCGCGTGGATTTCGAGGACGGTCCTTACCGTCCGGCGATGGAGACAGCCTATGAAAAATATCTTTTCGACCGGCAGACGGTGTACGGCGCGGAGACGGACCGGGCCGTCACGCTGATGGACATAGCCGTCATGGGCATGAAGATCCTCCGCAAGGAAGGCAGGCTTGAGGCGCTGGACGAGTCGGAGGAAGTCAACGCCTGCTCCGTAGTGGTGGAGGCCGATCATGACGGCGTAACCGAGCCTTGGCTTGTGATGTTCAAGAACGAGACCCACAACCATCCGACGGAGATAGAGCCTTTTGGCGGCGCGGCGACCTGTCTCGGCGGCGCGATCCGCGATCCGCTGTCGGGCCGTTCTTACGTCTATCAGGCGATGCGCCTGACGGGAGCCGCCGACCCGCGCACGCCGGTCAGGGAAACCCGTGTCGGCAAGCTCCCGCAGAAGAAAATCACGCGGGAAGCGGCGGCGGGATACAGCTCTTATGGCAATCAAATCGGCCTCGCCACGGGACAGGTGGCGGAGGTCTATCATCCGGGCTATATGGCGAAGCGCATGGAAATCGGTGCCGTCATCGCCGCTGCGCCGAAGGAGAACGTGGTGCGCAAAGCGCCTGCGCCGGGGGACGTGGTGATTCTCGTCGGCGGCCGCACGGGACGCGACGGCTGCGGCGGCGCCACGGGTTCCTCGAAGCAGCATACCGTGGAGTCCCTTTCCACCTGCGGTGCGGAGGTGCAAAAAGGCAACCCGCCGACGGAGCGGAAAATCCAGCGGCTTTTCCGTCGTCCCGAGGTGGCGCGGAGCATCAAGCGCTGCAACGATTTCGGCGCGGGCGGCGTCGCCGTCGCTATCGGCGAACTGACCGCCGGCCTTGCCGTCAACCTTGACGCGGTGCCGAAAAAGTACGAGGGGCTTGACGGGACGGAGCTGGCGATTTCCGAGTCCCAGGAGCGCATGGCCGTCGTGCTGGCGCCGGAGGACGCCGCCGCTTTTATCGCCGCGGCGGAGGAAGAGAACCTGGAAGCCACCGAGGTCGCCGAGGTCACGGCGGAGCCGAGGCTCGTCATGCATTGGCGGGGCAGCATCATCGTCGATCTTGAGCGGAGATTCCTGGACACGAACGGCGTGCGCCAGCATGTGGAAACGCTGGTTTCCCAGCCCGACGCCGAGAGCCCGTATCTGCGCCGGCTGCCCGAGGAAATTGCGGAATGCGGCTCGAATCTTTTCGCCGCGTGGATGAAAAATCTTTCGCGGCTGAACGTCTGCGCCCAGAAGGGGCTTGCCGAGCGGTTCGATTCCACCGTGGGGGCGGGTACGATCCTGATGCCTTTCGGCGGGAAGAATCAGCTCACGCCGCAGGAAGGCATGGCGGCGAAACTCCCGATGATCGAAGGGGAGACGAGTACGGCTACGATAATGGCCTATGGGCTCGACCCGTATCTGATGGAATGGAGCCCGTTCCACGGCGCGATGTACGCCGTGGTCGAGGCCGTTCCGAAGCTCGTCGCCATGGGCGGCAGCTTGGATAAAGCGTGGCTGACCCTGCAGGAATATTTTGAGAGCCTTGGGAAAGACGCGAAGAAGTGGGGCAATCCCTTCGCGGCGCTCTTGGGTGCGTTTTGGGCGCAGCGTTCGTTCGGCGTCGCGGCCATCGGTGGCAAGGACTCCATGTCCGGCACATTCATGGAACTGCATGTGCCGCCGACGCTGGCGGCTTTCGCCGTGGGCGTCCTGCCTGCGGACCGGGTGGTCTCGGCGGAATTCAAGGAAATCGGCAGCACCGTTTATGCCGTGCCGTGCCCCAAGGACGAATCCGATCTGCCGGACTTCGGCCAGCTTCGGTACAATCTGGAAAAAATCGCCGAGATGACGGCGGCGCATAAGGTTCTCTCCGCGTCCACGGTGCGCGTGGGCGGTATAGCCGCGGCGGTGACACGGATGTGCCTCGGCAACGGCATCGGCTTTTGCTTTGACGCGGCGCCGAAGGCGGAAGAAGTATTCCTGCCCGATTACGGCACGATTCTTTTGGAATTGCCCGACGGTACGGACGTGGAAAAAGACCTGGCCCATACCGGCGCTTACCACCTCGGTTTTACCATGGAGCAGCCGAACGTCGTTTGCGGCGGCATCATCGTCAATCTTGGGGAAGCGGAAAATACCTGGCGGGAACCGCTGGAGCGCATCTTCCCGACGAAGACGGGCGGCACTCCCACATCCATCCCGCAGGCGCCGGATTACACACAGGGCGCCAATATCGCCGCTTCCGTCCATTACGCGAAGCCGCGCGTATTCATTCCCGTATTTCCGGGGACGAACTGCGAGTACGATTCGGCTCGCGCCTTTGAGCGCGCGGGCGCGAAAGCGGAAACTCTCGTCATACGCAATCTGACGCCGCAGGCCGTCGCGGAAACCGTGGATGCCATCGTCAAGGGCATCAAGGCGTCGCAGATTATCATGTTCCCCGGCGGATTCTCCGGCGGCGACGAGCCGGACGGTTCCGGCAAGTTCATCGCCGCCATGTTCCGCAATCCGCGGATCAAGGAAGCGGTCATGGAACATCTTACGGAACGGGACGGTCTGATGCTCGGCATTTGCAACGGGTTCCAGGCGCTGATTAAGCTGGGACTCGTGCCGTATGGGGATATCCGTCCTCTTTCGGACAGTTCGCCGACGCTGACCTTCAACACCATCGGGCGGCATGTTTCCTGCATGGTGCACACGAAGGTGGTCTCGAATCTGTCGCCGTGGCTTGCCGGCGTGCCTGTCGGCTCCGTGCAGACGATTCCCGTTTCTCACGGGGAAGGCCGTTTCTATGCTGACAAGGAAATCCTCTCCCGTTTGCGGCTGCACGGGCAGATTGCCACCCAGTACGTGGACGCGGCGGGGAATCCCACCATGGACGTCGCCTTCAATCCCAACGGCTCGGTGTATGCCATTGAGGGCATCACCAGTCCGGACGGCCGCGTGTTCGGCAAGATGGGACATTCCGAGCGCATCGGCGATTATATCGGAATCAATGTGCCGGGTGAGAAGGATCAGCGGATTTTCGCCTCCGGCGTAGGATATTATTTGTAATAGAATCTTCTATAAATCGAATGTTAATCAAAGGGGAGGGCGTCGCCCTCCCCTTTGTATTCCCTCCTACGCGAGGGAGATCCCTCGCGGCTCCCCGAAGGGCCCTGTGGGGCCGGAAATTCCGCGGTAAAAGTTTAGTAGAATTTATCGGGCAGTTTATCCCGCGATAAAGCTTTTGGCGACTTACACTATAGCCCATTTTTGCGGGAGTGGTTTTCACAGTACCAAACTCTTGCCTTCCCCTTGAGGGGAAGGTGGCAGCCCGAAGGGCTGACGGATGAGGTGTTACGGCTACAGTTTAGTTATCATAGTTTTGAACGCGGGATAAATAATTGTTTGAGTTATCATAATTGCTCACCGCGGAATCTTTAAATCTGCAGAGCTATTCAGGGGATTCAAAAAAGGGCGGCGCCCCTGGAAATAATTTCGAATATAAGCAACTGTATAAATCATTGCAAAAACTAATCGTAATCAAGTCTCCTTCCGTCTGAAAATAACTGAAAAATATTGAAACTCTGATTCTTTGAAAGTATAATGAATACAGAACGCGATGCGGATTGTAAAGCATCGCAGAAATATGGTAAGGAGGGATTGGTTAATGGCAAAGTACGTGATGGCGCTGGATGCCGGAACCACCAGCAACCGGGCGATCATCTTCGACGAGGAGTCGCGGATCGTCGGCGTCTCGCAGAAGGAGTTTACGCAGCATTTCCCCGAGCCGGGCTGGGTTGAGCACGACGCCGAGGAAATCTGGAGTTCGATGGTCACGGTCATGCGGGAGGCGCTCGAAAAGGCGAATCTGACTGCAGGCAGTCTTTCCGCCATCGGCATTACGAACCAGCGCGAGACGACGGTGGTTTGGGACAAGAACACCGGGCGGCCCGTCTATAACGCGATTGTCTGGCAGTCGCGGCAGACGGCGGACATCTGCGAGGATTTGAAGCGGCAGGGGCTTGCCGACGAGTTTCACCACAAGACCGGGCTGGTCATCGACGCGTATTTCTCCGGCACGAAGGTCAAATGGATTCTGGACAATGTGGATGGCGCGTGGGCGGCGGCGGAGAAGGGGGACCTTCTCTTCGGCACCATCGACTGCTGGCTGATCTGGAAACTGACGGGCGGCAGGGTCCACGTGACGGATTATTCGAACGCGTCCCGTACGCTGATGTATAATATTTATGAACTGAAATGGGACGAGGAGCTGCTTCGCTATCTGACTGTTCCCGCGTCGATGCTGCCGGAGGTTCGCGCATCTAGCGAGATTTACGGCGAAACCGACCCGAAGGTCATCGGCGGTCCGGTGCCCATCGCGGGCGCGGCGGGAGACCAGCAGGCGGCGCTTTTCGGGCAGAACTGCTTCAAGCCGGGCATGGCGAAAAATACGTACGGTACGGGCTGCTTCATGCTGATGAACACCGGCACGAAAATCCACGAGTCGAAAAACGGCCTTGTGACGACCATCGCCTGGGGCGCGGACGGAAAAGTCGAGTATGCTCTCGAAGGCTCGATTTTCGTGGCGGGCTCCGCTGTGCAATGGCTGCGCGACGGCCTGCGCGTCATCGACGCCGCGCCGGATTCCGAGTGGGTGGCGAAGCGCGTACCCGACGCGGGCGGCGTCTACATGGTTCCCGCCTTCGTCGGCCTTGGCGCGCCGTACTGGGATATGAACGCGCGCGGCATGATTATCGGCCTGACCCGCGGCACTACGAAAGCGCATATCGTGCGCGCGACGCTGGATTCGATGGCATACCAGACCCGCGACGTGCTTTCTGCTATGGAAGCCGATTCCGGCATCCGTCTCGCTTCGCTGAAAGTGGACGGCGGCGCGGTGGCGAACAACATGCTGATGCAGTTCCAGGCGGACATCCTCGGCGTTCCGGTGGAGCGGCCGCAGTGCATCGAGACGACGGCGATGGGGGCGGCCTATCTGGCGGGGCTCGCGACGGGCGTTTGGTCGTCAAAAAAAGAACTGAAGAAGAGCTGGAAGCTCGACTTGCGCTTCGAGCCGAAAATGTCGAAGGACGAAGCGGACGGGCTTTACAAGGGATGGCGCAAAGCGGTCAGACACGCGATGCACTGGCTGGACGAGGAGTAAAGGGAACAATTGAAAATTTTTGAAGTAAGAAAATGAGAAAGTAAGAAAATCAGAAAATCTTACCGCAACATTTTTCTTCATTTAAATAGCAAGGAGATGTGGTTATGGACAATTTGCTTGGCGAGTTTATGGGGACGTTGGTTCTCATCGTATTCGGCTGCGGCGTGAATGCGAACATGGCATTGAAGAAGACCTGCGGAAACGGCGGCGGCTGGATCTGCACGACGACGGGGTGGGCCTTCGCGGTGCTGCTGGGCGTCTATACTTCCGTAGCGCTGGGCGCGCCCCAGGGAGATTTGAATCCCTCCGTCACGTTGGCGAAGACACTGGCGGGCATCTACACTCTGCCGCAGTGCGTTGCCACTTCGCTCGTACAGATTGCGGGCGGCGTCGCGGGCGGCATTATCGTCTGGCTCGCGTATCTCCCCCACTGGGCGGAGACCGAGGACGGCCCGACGAAACGCGGCGTTTTCTGCACGGCTCCGGCGGTCCGCAATATCCCGGCGAATTTCATTGCCGAGGCAATCGCGACGTTCTTTTTGATGTTCGTCATCTGGATGATTTTCGCGAAACCGAACGGCCCGCTGCCCGCAGGCTTTGGCCCGTACCTCGTCGCGATGCTGATTTGGGCGCTGGGCCTTTCTCTTGGAGGCCCGACCGGCTATGCGATGAACGCGGCACGCGATCTTGGCCCGCGCATCGCGCATCTTCTTGTGCCGATCCCTAATAAGGCCGACTCCGACTGGGGCTATGCCTGGGTGCCCGTCGTCGCGCCGCTTTGCGGCGGTATGCTCGCCTATTTCGTCGCTCATATCTTTGGGATTGTGTAATATAATAAGGAAAGGAAATAAAAACTGCCGTGCGCGGAAGATGCACACGGCAGTTTTTCATGGATAAGCAAATATGTCAAGTTGTGTGTCTTTCTGTCGAGGGATTTTTTCGGCTGTTTAGGAAAATGCCTTGAAGTCGTAGCCGGAGGCTACGTCGAGAGGCATTTGACAACGACAGCCGGAAAAAGAGCCGACAAAAAGCCCCGGTTGGCGATAGGGGGCGCCAACCGGGGCGAAGGGAGATAAAAGGGGTGTTCGTTGTTGCTGGAGTCGGTCGAAAGCAGCGTGCATGTTCGCAGGCTCCTTTCGATGTTCATACTATAACGTTTACAGATGAAAAGAACGTGGAGAGATTCTTAATATTTCATTAGAATAACGAAAGAATCACGAATTAAGAAAACCGAAGCCAAATTTTTTGGAAGTGTTGACAAACAAAAAACCGCACGATATAATATGCCTTGCGGTTCGGTCGACGCTTTCAGAGACGGCCGGACGGGGACAATGCGGAAGTAGCTCAGTGGTAGAGCATCACCTTGCCAAGGTGGGGGTCGCGGGTCCGAGTCCCGTTTTCCGCTCCATGTGATAAAGCCCGCATGCGAAAGTGTGCGGTTTTTATTTTGCTGGGTGTGTTGCACACTCACGGGCCTATAGCTCAGTTGGTTAGAGCAGCCGGCTCATAACCGGCCGGTCCTTGGTTCGAGTCCAAGTGGGCCCACCAAAACGGGTAGGTGCCCGAGTGGTTAAAGGGAACAGACTGTAAATCTGTCGCCTTGCGGCTACGCTGGTTCGAATCCAGCCCTGCCCACCATGATATTTTCTCAAAAAAGTTCTTGACAAAGGACTTTCGCTGAGGTAATATATAAAAGCTGACCGATGGAGCTCGCCTCCAAGATCAGCGGGGTGTTCCCTGAAAACTGAACAATGCAGAATGGATCATCTATTGATGAATTCAAGCCAGATGTGCGGTTTGTGATAGATGCGGAAGTAGCTCAGTGGTAGAGCATCACCTTGCCAAGGTGGGGGTCGCGGGTTCGAGTCCCGTTTTCCGCTCCATTATCATAAAACCTAACAATTTCTTTTACAGAACAGATTTCGGAGCCAATTAAAGGCTTCATGAATACACTTCATGGAGAGTTTGATCCTGGCTCAGGACGAACGCTGGCGGCGTGCTTAACACATGCAAGTCGAACGGGGCGATAGAAAGCTTGCTTTTTAAAGCCTAGTGGCAAACGGGTGAGTAACGC
>Ga0256407_10000857_pt1 | contig 68560 bp, 56 predicted proteins | sample RumenRJG_04DNA_FD_193489 | JGI IMG/M metagenome (GOLD analysis project Ga0256407, IMG submission 193489) | Bovine rumen microbial communities from Lethbridge, Alberta, Canada - RJG_04 | ecosystem: Host-associated > Mammals > Digestive system > Stomach > Rumen | place: Canada: Alberta... | reverse complement strand
AAAAGGCATATTCAGGTGGCTTTGGCCCCGGTGTTCCACCTCTTCCCATCCCGAACAGAGAAGTTAAGCCCGGGCGCGCCGATGGTACTGCACCGCAATGCGGGAGAGTAGGTCGCCGCCTTCTTGAAGAGAGAACCTCTACAATACAATATTGTGGGGGTTCTTTCGTTATATATTAATGTATGCAGATGTTTGACAAAATACGTAATATCAGATACATGTTGGTGCTGTTCGCTATCTTTATAGCGATTGGCTCGTTGGTGACGTCCAATTATCTGATTACAGATTTGGAAGAGGAAGAACGTACCCGTATGGAGGTGTGGGCAGAAGCGATGCGTTCCTTGAATGCTGCGGATGAGAATACGGACATGAACCTGGTGCTGAAGGTGATCAATGGTAATCACACCATCCCTGTGATTATTGTTGATAAGGAGGGAATGGCGCTTTCTTCACGAAACATCAGTAGGTCGTTTATGCAGGATGAGGATTCGATTGGGTACTTGACCTCCTTGGCGAAGGAATATAAGGAGGACGGGCGTTCTATTCGTATTGATATGCCTCAAGAGATTGCACCAGATGATTACATCACGATTTGTTATGATGAGTCATTGATGCTGAAGCGGTTAGCTATTTATCCATATATCCAGTTGGGTGTGGTGGTGCTGTTTGTGTTGATAGCCATCTTTGCCATCTTCTCGGCGATGAAGGCGGAGCAGAACAAGGTGTGGGTTGGTTTGTCGAAGGAGACGGCACATCAGTTGGGCACACCGATTTCGAGCTTGATTGCCTGGCATGAAGTACTGAAGGAGAACTATCCTGATGATGCTTTGTTGCCAGAGATGGAGAAGGACATCAAGCGTTTGGAGCGCATAGCCGACCGATTCTCTAAGATTGGTTCCATTCCGGAGCCTAAGCCTGAGGATGTGCTGGAGGTATTAGATCGGGTGGTGACTTATATGCGGAAGCGCACCTCAAATAAAGTGACTATTACGACGCATTATCCCAATGATCCTGTGATAGTTAACTTAATTGCCAGCTTGTTTGAATGGGTGGCTGAGAACTTGTGCAAAAATGCTGTAGATGCGATGGATGGTGCAGGTTCTATCGACATCACTGTGGATGAAGATGAACGCTGGGTATATGTGGATGTAAAAGATACGGGTAAGGGTATTGCGAAAGGAAATTTCGATTCTGTGTTCAAGCCTGGATTCACGACGAAGTCACGTGGTTGGGGGCTTGGATTGTCATTGGCGAAGCGAATAGTCGAAGATTATCACAAGGGTAAGATTTATGTTGTGGACTCAGAGTTGGGTGTCGGCACAACTTTCCGTATAGAGCTGCCGAAAACACCTGCCAAAGTGTAAAAGTGGGGTGAATAGATGATTTGTGAAGGGTAAAAAGACGTGATAAACTGCTGAAAATCCCTTCAAGACTGAAAAAGTTGGTGTATTTTCGTTTTTGTTAGGAAATAAATTTGTACCTTTGCACTCCAAATGGGTATGATGGATACTTATAAGATTGATTTATTGAGTTCTGGACTCGGAGGAAAGACCTTTGAATTCGAGATTGGCGATGACTTTTTCGCTGAAATCGGAGGACTCATTCAGCGTGGCAGCATCCACACGACCGTGGTTTGTTTGAGCGCCAGTTCAGTTTATAAGTTTCGTATTCATAGCATTGGCACGATCATTGTTCCATGCGACCGTTGTCTGTCAGATCTCGAATTGCGGATTGAGACTGCGGACGATTTGAACGTGAAGCTTGGCAGTGAGTATGCCGATGATGGTGACTGTGTAATTGTTCCTGAGGCAGAGGGCTATCTTGACCTCGCACAGTTCATCTATGAGTTCATAGCGCTCAGCATGCCGATGACGTGTTGTCACGAACCTGGGAAATGTGACGATGCGATGATGCACGAACTCAGCCGTCATCAGTCCACCCGAAGTGGATATGAGGATGCCGAGCAGGAGGATTCAACAGAGAATGGTGATGCACCAGACGAGGCGATGGGGGAGGATTCCGACGAACCCGTTGATAGTCGTTGGGCAGCACTGAAGCAATTTAAAGAACAATTAAAAAAATAAAAGAAAATGGCACATCCGAAAAGAAGACAGTCAAAGACTCGTACAAGAAAGAGAAGAACTCATGACGTAGCAGTAGCTCCAACACTGGCAGTTTGTCCAAACTGCGGTGAATTCTACGTATATCACACAGTATGCCCTTCTTGCGGTTACTATCGTGGCAAGGTGGCTATTGTTAAGGAAGCTGCAATCTAAAAACACTTCTCTCTTATGGGAAAAATCAATGCTGTTATAACTGGTGTAGGTGGATGGGTTCCTACGTATATCCTCGACAACGAGGAGATGTCCACGCTCGTTGATACTAGCGATGAGTGGATCATGGAACGCATTGGCGTGAAGACTCGCCATATCCTGAAGCCTGAAGAAGGTGTTGGTACCTCGTTCATGATGACCAAGGCTGTGAAGCAGCTGTTGGACAAGACAGGTGCTGACCCCGATTCCATTGAAGCTGTGATTGTTGCAACGACAACACCAGACTACCATTTCCCTTCAACCGCATCGCTCATCATTGGCAATCTCGAATTGAAGCATGCTTTTGGTTTCGACATGGAGGCTGCATGTTCAGGTTTCCTCTATGCGATGGAGACCGGAGCGAGTTTCATTCGCAGTGGACGCTACAAGCGCATCATCGTGTGTGGCGGCGACCACATGTCGTCGATGACCAACTATCAGGACCGCAACACCTGTCCTATCTTTGGTGACGGCGCTGCTTGTGTGCTGATGGAGGCGACAGAAGAGGATTATGGTTTGATGGACAGCTACTTCCGTGTGGACGGCAAGGGATACGACAACCTTCACATGGCGGCAGGTGGTTCAGCCAACATGCCTACCCATGAGACCGTTGACCAGCGTCTCCACTACGTCTATCAGGAAGGTCGCACCGTGTTCAAGCACGCAGTGATGGATATGTCCGACGCTGTGGAGCTGGTGGCGAAGCGCAACAACCTGACGAAGGACGACATCGCATGGGTTGTTCCTCATCAGGCGAACGTGCGCATCGAAAGTGCTGTTGCCCGTCGCATCGGTGTGGAGGAAGACCACGTGATGATTAACATCGACCACATGGCGAACACCTCTGGTGGCACCCTTCCGCTCTGCCTCTGGGAATATGAGCAGCAGCTCAAGAAGGGCGACAAGCTCATCTTCACGGCTTTCGGCGCAGGCTTCACATGGGGCGCAAGCTACATGATCTGGGGCTATGACGGCAGCAAGTTTGCTGACACGCCAGCCGAGTTCTACAAGGAAGGAACCATCGACCGCAAGGAGTGGTACGCCAAGAGAGGACTCTATGCATAAATCTGGTTTTGTAAATATCGTTGGTAATCCCAACGTCGGAAAATCTACGCTCATGAACCTTTTGGTTGGTGAGCGTATTTCCATTGCCACCTTCAAGGCGCAGACCACGCGCCATCGCATCATGGGCATCATCAACGACGACGATGCCCAGATTGTGTTTTCTGACACGCCCGGCGTGTTGAAACCCAACTACAAGCTGCAGGAGTCCATGCTGGCGTTCAGCGAGAGTGCGCTGGTCGATGCCGACGTGCTGCTCTATGTGACCGACCCGATGGAGCAGATCGACAAGAACGCCGATTTCCTGCAGAAGGTCGCGCAGATGGAAGTGCCCGTGCTCGTGCTCATCAACAAGATTGACCTGACCGACGAGAAGAATCTGGTCACGTTGGTGGAGCAATGGCATGAGATTCTGCCCAAGGCGGAAATCCTGCCCATATCGGCGCTGCACAGGTTCAACGTGCAACCCGTCCTGGCACGTATCAAGGAACTCCTGCCCGAGTGTCCGCCATACTTCGACAAGGACCAGCTGACAGACAAGCCCGCCAAATTCTTCGTCACGGAGATCATCCGCGAGAAGATACTCCTCTACTACGACAAGGAGATCCCCTACAGCGTCGAGGTCGGCGTGGAGAGCTTCAAGGAAGACAAGACCCACATCCACATCAACGCCGTCATCTATGTCGAGCGCGACTCGCAGAAGGGCATCATCATCGGTCATCAGGGTAAGGCGCTCAAGAAAGTCGCCACCGAAGCCCGCAAGAGCCTCGAGAAATTCTTCGGCAAGAGCATCTACCTCGAGACCTTCGTCAAGGTCGATAAGGACTGGCGCAACTCCACCAAGGAGCTCAACTTGTTCGGCTACAACCCAGAGTGAGAAAAGAACACGAATCGGTACTAATAATATATAAATGTATAAAAAATATCGGGAGGACGCGCTCAGCATCCTCCCGAACTTTTTATGCGATAGAAACGAATTATTTGTTCCTCCGGACGAATTGGCTGGCGATGCTGCTCAGCGGCGTCTGCCCGTCGGTCATTCGCTCCATAATCATCCAGTTCTTGCTGCTCGTGCGGTGCCGCACGGCGATGCGGTCTTTCGACAGCCACTTGACTTGATAGTCATTCTCGCTGTCGATGCGGAACGTCTTGAAAGCCTCCTTGCTGCCGTATTCCACCCTTTCCACATTGCCGAGAATTCCGGCGATGATCCAGACCGTGTGCTCGGGAGACATCACGATGAAGCTGTTGAAGAAAGCGCTTGTGGGCTTCTGGCTCTGCTCCCGAAACGCCGGCAATTCCTTCTTGATGTTGTCCAGACTCTTCGCCTGGTCGGTGATGATGCGCCACGTGCCCGTCAGCGGATTACGCGGGTCAACCACCGCCTTGCCCGTCAGCGCGTCGAAGGCGAGGCGGCCGACCAGCGAGTATCTGCCCGACTCGTATTTCTCCGTGCACCAGTCGTTGTTGGGGAACAGCTCGTGGTCGGCATATTGGCTCCACCACTTCATGGAGAAATGCTCGGCATTGCTGTCGTAGATCAGCGTGCTCTTGTCGTCCGCTGACTTCGGCTCTTCGCCCGTGTAGTCAAACACCTTATGGTCATTGTCACCGATCGAGAACACAGCCTCCTCCTCACGTTGAACCGACACCATCAGCGTGATGCTGTCGGTGCACACCTTGTACTGGTCAAACGGAGCCTTCACCTCGCCCATCTTTCCCGTGACCTTCATCAGCTTGTAGATTCCACGCGGATTTTCCGTCTGCGCCGTCGCCCCCATCGTCAGCGAGGCCGCCAGCAAAGCAACAATTGTTTTCTTCATAATTCTTCTGTTTTTTTTGTTGATAAATCAGTTTCATTCCAACAAAAGAGGCGCAGGCATTCGCCATACACCTCACGGCTCACCACAAGCCACTCTTAAATACGGGAATGCTGCGCCCCTATGAGTGCAGTCCCAATATAAGAGTTTGCTCGCTGTCTCGCGGTGGTGATTGTGAGGTTATTGAGCAATATGTCTTGCACCCTTTGCAGAATGCGGTTGCAAAGATATACAAAAATAATCAAAAAACCAACCAGGGAAGTGTGAAATTCACATAAAATGCAATAAAATCTTTCCTTCTTGTTACATAAAACACATTCTTTTCAAGAAACAATTACTACTTTTGGTTCTGTATAAACCCAAAGATATGAAAGATATGGAAAGTAACGGAAAAGGACGGCTCGTTCGGCGGTTTCGCGAGGCTGTGGACGGGCCGATAATCAGGCGGCTGTATGCCAAGATGCCGACGTCAGAGTTGGCACGGCGGCTGGGGCTGACGGTAAGGCAGATAGAGAATTATGTCTATCGGCACAACCTGAGTTCATGGGCAAGGAAACTGCCGGCGATTTTGTCAGCCATGAACAGCAAGAAGGGCAAAAAGGGCGGTCGGCCACGAAAAGAAACATAAAGAAAAAAGCCAACACTTTTTTTGTACGTGGAAAAGGTTGTTCCTTTGCAGGCGGAAGATGCAAATCGACCACGGTCAGTTCATCAATTGACCACGGTGAGTTCATCAATCGACCACGGTCAATCGGTCAATCGACCACGGTCAATCAGTCAATCGACCACGGTCAATCGGTCAATCGACCACGGTCAATCGGTCAATCGACCACGGTCAGTTTGCCAATCGACCGTGGTGAATCAAAATATTATTGTTTAATCCAAAAAACTTTGAATTATGGCACAATTAAAGTTGCGTATCAAGAAGGTCGGCATGAAGAAGCCTGTGACGAAGGAGCCAGGCTTTGCGACCCGCGTATTGACCAATGGCACGGCAGAATTCGACGACATCGTCAAAGATGCCGGCCGCAACACGACCATGCACAAGGCCGAGCTGCGGATGGCTTTCGAGCTGTGCATGGACTCCGTCACTGAGATGCTGAAGCAGGGCTACATCGTGGACCTCGGCCCGTTGGGCAAAATCTATCCGAGCTGTTCGAGCGGCTGGTACGAGAAGGAAGAGGACATGAAGCTCTCGGACGTGAAGCCGCAGCTGTACTACCGTGCAGGCGAAGATGTGGAGGGCGCCATCAAGTCTGCCAAACTCGTCTGGGCGAAAGCCGGCGACGAGGAGGAAGAAGAGGAAGGTGAAGGCGGTCAGGGCGGCAATAGCTCCAACGACAATGGCGGCGACAGCGGCGGCAACGGCACGCTCATCGATGATGAAGACGGCGATTGAGCAAATTGAAAATTAGGCTCTCGCCCTGCGCGTGGGCTGGCTCCTGCGCCTCCTGCTGAGGCTGGGATAAACAATAATTACCAATAATTGCCAATAATTGGTTCCAATAATAAACATGTGATTCGTGAAAATTATTGGACAAGATTATTGGCAATTATTGGGAATTATTGTTTTTCGAGACACCCGCAGGTGGCGAGAGCAGAAGCTTCTAAATCTTCTCAATCATCCGCGCCGCGGATTAGTTTTATCCCTCAGATTCGTGTTCGTCTGAAAAAAATGTTGTAACTTTGGCTCCGCCGAAGGTAGGCTGCATCTCGGAAATGCTCAAATAAATTTGGTATTTCGCTCGATTTGCACTACCTTTGCACCCAAAACCAGCCCACGCGCAGGGCGATGTTCTTATAAGACAGACAGTTTATGGCAAATTTAGTGGCAATAGTGGGTCGTCCCAATGTGGGGAAATCGACCTTGTTCAATAGGCTGACGAAGACTCGTCATGCCATCGTGAGTGATGAGGCGGGCACGACGCGTGACCGTCAGTATGGCAAGTGCGAGTGGGGCAACAAGGAGTTTTCGGTGGTGGACACTGGCGGCTGGGTGGTGAACTCGGACGATGTGTTTGAGGAGGAAATCCGTCGGCAGGTGCTGATTGCCATCGAGGAGTGTGACGTGATTCTCTTTATGGTGGATGTGCGTACAGGGGTGACCGACCTTGACACAGAAGTGGCGGACATCCTGAGAAGGAGCAAGTTGCCAGTGTTTGTGGTGGCGAACAAGGTGGACAGCAATGAGCATCGCTACGACGCGGCAGAGTTCTATAGCTTAGGTCTTGGCGACCCTTACTGCATCAGTTCGCTGACCGGTTCTGGTACGGGCGATTTGCTGGATGCTGTGGTGGGCAGTTTCACAAAGGAGATGAAGGAAGTGATTGAGGAAGACATACCGAGAATTGCTGTGGTGGGACGTCCGAATGCGGGTAAGTCGAGTATCATCAATGCGTTCTTGGATGATAACCGCAATGTGGTGACCGACATCGCTGGAACGACACGTGACAGTATCTATACGAAATATGAGAAGTTCGGCTTCAACTTCTATCTGGTGGATACGGCGGGCATCCGCAAGAAGAATAAGGTGACGGAGGATCTGGAGTACTACTCAGTGATGAGGAGCATCCGTGCCATTGAGAACTCTGACGTGTGTGTGCTGATGGTCGATGCCACTCGAGGCATTGAAGGTCAGGACATCAATATCTTCCAGCTGATTCAGAAGAACCAGAAGGGGCTGGTCGTGGTGGTGAACAAATGGGACTTGGTGGAGGAGAAGTCGAACGAGGCGATCCGCCATTTCGAACGCGCCATCAGAGACAGGTTCGCGCCCTTCACGGACTTCACCATCATCTTCGCTTCGGCAGTGACGAAACAGCGCATCTTCAAGGTGCTGGAGGAGGCTCAGAAAGCTTATGATTCGAGGGCGAACAAGGTTTCGACGGCGAAACTGAACGAGGTGATGCTGCCAATCATTGAGGCAACACCGCCACCATCGCTGAAGGGTAAGTACATCAAGATCAAGTACGTGATGCAGATTCCCGACACGCGCGTGCCATCGTTTGTGTTCTACGCCAACCTGCCGCAGTATGTGAAGGAACCCTACAAGCGTTTCCTGGAGAATCAGATTAGGGAACACTGGAACTTTAAGGGGACGCCGATCAATGTGTACATCAGACAGAAGTAACCAGCCCACGCGCTGGGCGATTTGCATTGGGTGATGAGACACATATACATATATATATTATTGGCGCTGTGCCTTGTTTCGTGTCATGAGCAGACGCCTGAAGAAGTGGTTCAGGGGACATTGAAGGAGGCGTTGGAGGCGCTGGAGAGGAATGACCACGATGCCTACCTGAGGCATGTGGATTTTGGCGATGAGATGGATTCTTTGCGGACGGCATACATGAAGGATGTGCTTCGTCAGCATCTGGGATGGCGACGCGAAGAACGTGCGGCGGTGGTGAGCATCGACATGGTGGACGCGAAGATGCAGGGCGACAGCATCTGCACGGTATATTATCAGTATTCCTTTGCCGATGGAACGAAAGAAGTGGGGGCGCAGAAGATGGTGAGATATGGCGAGGAATGGAAAATAAGACTAAGAAATTAAACTAAAATCTAAAAATTAAAAACTAAAAGTGAAAGTATCCACTATCCGGATGGCAAGTAACTTATACTTTTAGTTTTTAGATTTTAACTTTTAACTTATATGAATAAGAACAAGAACGTGTTTACATCGAAGGTGGGTGCCATCCTTGCAACAGCAGGTAGCGCTGTAGGATTGGGCAATGTGTGGCGGTTTCCGACAGAGGCGGGAACCAACGGCGGTGGGGCGTTCATTCTGATTTATGTGCTATTCATGCTGCTGTTAGGCGTGCCCATCATGGTGACGGAGTTTGCCATCGGTCGGCATGGTGGAAAGGATGTGTCGCATGCCTTCGTGAAGATGAGTGGCGGCAAGAAGGGTTGGCGATGGATGGGTTTGATTCCTATGGTGAGCGGATTCCTCGTGCTCAGCTACTATGCGGTGGTGGCAGGTTGGACGCTCTATTATGCATACGAGGCTTTGATCGACGGTTTCTCAGGCAAGAGTCCTGAAGATTTCACCAATGATTTCGGCGCCTTCTCTTCTGATCCGTTCCAGCCCGTGCTCTGGATGGGAATCATCATCGTCCTGACCTGCGGAATTGTGGCGCTTGGCGTGCAGAAGGGTATCGAACGGGGTGCGAAGATCATGATGCCGATGCTGTTTGTGTTCATCCTTGTGTTGGTGGGATGCTCCTTGACGCTTCCCAATGCCAGCAAGGGCCTGACGTTCCTATTCCAACCCGATTTCTCGAAAGTCAATAGTTCCGTGATTCTCAGTGCGATGGGACAGGCATTCTTCTCGCTCAGCGTTGGTCTGGGATGCCTTTGTACTTACGCCTGCTATTTCCGCAAGGATGTGGATTTGATGAAAGACGGACTGCATGTCGCGAGCATCGACACGCTGGCGGCTCTGTTCAGCGGACTCATCATCTTCCCAGCCGTCTATTCCATCCCTGGATTGCAGCCCGACGCAGGTCCTTCGCTCGTGTTCGTCACCTTGCCCAACGTGTTCCAGCACGAGTTTGGCGACATGACATGGTTGGCATATCTCTTCTCGCTGATTTTCTATCTGTTGCTGGTGATGGCAGCGTTGACGAGCAGCATCTCGATGTTGGAGATGTCAACTGCCTATTTCAACAAGAATCTGCACCTGTCCCGTCCGTTGGCAACTGTGATTGTCAGCGTGGTGTGCCTGGTCTTGGGCACGTTCTGCTCGTTGTCGTTCGGTGACTGGAAAGATGTGCAAATCTTTGGCATGGGCTTCTTCGACCTGTTCGACTTCTTGGTGGCCAAGTTTATCATGCCGATTGGCGGTATGCTGATGTGCATTTTCTTGGGTTGGGTGGTCAATGAGAAAGTGCTGCGTGATGAGTTGACCAATCATGGCACCATCAAGAGTCCGCTCTATCCAGCTTTCCGTTTCATCATTCGCTACTTCGCACCCATCTGCATCTTCCTGATCTTTGTGAATGAGTTGTATCTGTGCTTTATCAATTTGTTCGGGGCTTATTGACGCGCTCTGACTTCTTTTCTTTCAGAAAGTTTGGCTGTTCGGAAAAAAAGCAGTACCTTTGCAGCCGATTTCCGGCTCATGGGCTGGAGGAAGGTAAAAAGTTGTCAATTCAAACTTAAACAATCAATATGAACATTTCAGTAGAGAACATTGACAAGGTCAACGCGGTCATGACGGCCGTGGTGGAGCCTGCCGACTATACCGAGAAGTATGAGAAGGCTATCAAGGACGCAAAGAAGAAAATGAACATGCCAGGTTTCCGTCCAGGCATGGTGCCAGTAGGCTTGATCAAGAAGCAGTTTGGCGTGAGCATCCTCGCCGAAGAGGTGAACAAGATCCTTCAGGACGGTCTTTTCGGTTATATCCGCGAGAACAAGATTAACATGCTGGGCGAACCTCTGCCCACTGAAGATAACAACAAGGTGGAACTGAAGGAAGGCGAGAGCTTCACGTTCAAGTTCGACTTGGCCATCGCACCTGAGTTCGAGGTGTCGCTGACTAAGAAGGACAAGATTGACTACTACAACGTGGATGTGACTGACCAGATGGTGGAGAATCAAGTGGAGATGTACCGTCAGCGTGGTGGCAAGTATGAGCAGGTGGATTCTTACGAGGACAACGATATGATCAAGGGTGTCATCACTGAGTTGGATGTGGAGACTCCTGTGACAGCTGAGAACGTGGTGATGTTGCCCAAGTACTTCAAGAACGACGACCAGAAGAAACTCTTCGATGGCGTGAAGAAGAACGACATCGTGACCTTCAACCCATCTGTGGCATACGACAACAACGAGGCTGAGCTGACTTCCCTGTTGAAGGTGGAGAAGGCTGATGCCCTCAACCACAAGGGCGAGTTCAACTTCCAGATCACTGAAATCACCCGTTTCGTTCCTGGTCCATTCAATCAGGAACTCTTCGACACTGTATTCCCAGGTGGTGAGGTGAAGACTGAGGCTGACTTCCGTGCAAAGGTGAAGGAGCTGATTGCTGACCAGTTCAAGAAGGACAGCGACTACAAGTTCCTGCTCGATGTTCGCAAGTATGTGACTGAGAAGATTGGTAAGTTGGAGTTCCCAGAAGAGAAGCTGAAGAAGATTCTTCTTGCCAATACTGGCGACCAGGCAAAGGTTGACGCTCAGTTCGACAAGAGCATCGAGGAGTTGACTTGGCACCTCATCAAGGAGAAGCTCGTGGAGCAGAACGAAGTGAAGGTGGAAGACGAGGATGTGAAGAACATGGCGAAGGAAGTGACTCGCATGCAGTTCGCTCAGTATGGCATGTTGAACATCCCAGACGAGTATCTTGAGAACTCTGTGAAGGAGATGCTGAAGAAGCGTGAGACAGTGGACAACCTCATCGACCGTTGCATCGAAGTGAAGCTGGGTGTAGCCATCAAGGAGAAAGTGACCTTGAAGGAGAGCACAGTGAGCGCTGAGGACTTCAACAAGATGTTCGAGCAGTAATCGAAACACGAAAAAGATTTAAAATAGAAAAAAAGTGGCGAGAATTTTTGTTCTTGCCACTTTTTCTTCGTACCTTTGAATTTCAAAACGCATTTAACACACATTTTTATGATAAAAGATTTTCAGAAATATGCTACTAAGCATTTGGGAATGAGCAGTATGGTGCTTGATGATGTCATCAAATCTCAGGCAGGTTATTTGAACCCTTACATCTTGGAAGAAAGACAACTGAATGTCACTCAACTGGATGTTTTCTCCCGTTTGATGATGGACCGAATCATTTTTTTGGGTACAGAAGTAAATGATTATACCGCCAATGTGCTTCAGGCGCAGATGCTCTACTTGGACAGCGTGGATAGTGCCAAGGACATCAGCATCTACATCAACTCCCCTGGTGGCAGTGTGTATGCAGGCTTGGGCATCTACGACACCATGCAATTCATCAACAGCGATGTGCAGACCATCTGCACGGGTATGGCTGCAAGCATGGCTGCTGTGCTTCTAGTGGCAGGCAAGGAAGGCAAGCGTAGCGCATTGCCTCACAGCCGCATCATGATTCATCAGCCGATGGGTGGCGCACAGGGTCAAGCCAGCGACATCGAGATCACAGCTCGTGAGATTCAGAAGTTGAAGAAGGAACTCTACACCATCATCAGCGACCACAGCCATCAGCCCTTCGATAAGGTGTGGGCAGACAGCGATCGTGACTACTGGATGACTGCTGAAGAGGCAAAGGAGTACGGCATGGTGGACGAAGTGCTGGTGAGAAAGGGATAAGAATTACACATTATATATAATAAGGAGAATTAAGTGGCAAAACTCAATAAGTGCTCGTTCTGCGGTCGTTCAGAAAATGAGGTCAAAATCTTGATCTATGGCCTTAATGGCTATATTTGCGAGAACTGCGTGGAGCAAGCAGCGAGAATCGTTAAGGAGACCAAGGCGAAGGCAAGCAAGGATACCCAGTTGAAGAACTTGCCCAAGCCGCAGGAAATCAAGGCATATCTGGACAAGTACGTGATTGGACAGGATGATGCCAAGATGGCGCTTTCAGTGGCAGTCTATAACCACTACAAGCGTCTGAACTATCGTGGTGAGACGGATGATGTGGAATTGGAGAAGTCGAACATCATCATGGTGGGAAGCACGGGTACAGGCAAGACCCTGCTGGCAAAGACCATTGCGAAGATGCTGCTGGTGCCCTTTGCCATTGTCGATGCGACTGTACTGACTGAAGCAGGCTATGTGGGCGAGGATGTGGAAAGCCTCTTGGCACGTCTCTTGCAGGCTGCTGATGGCGATGTGAAGTTGGCAGAGAAGGGTATTGTCTTCATTGACGAGATAGACAAGATAGCCCGTAAGGGTGACAACCCCAGCATCACGCGCGACGTGAGTGGTGAGGGTGTGCAGCAAGGTTTGCTGAAACTCTTGGAGGGTAGTTTGGTGAACGTACCCCCTCAGGGAGGACGCAAGCACCCAGAACAGCAATTCATTCAGGTCGATACACGAAACATCCTCTTCATCTGCGGAGGTGCTTTCGATGGCATAGAGAAGCGCATTGCCCAGCGTCTGAACACCCATGTGGTGGGTTTCGACGCCTCCAGGAATGTGGCGAAGATAGACAAGTCGAACATGATGCAGTATATCGCTCCGATGGACTTGAAGTCCTTTGGCTTGATACCTGAGATCATTGGTCGTCTGCCCGTCTTGACCCACCTCGAGCCCCTTGACAGAAAAGCTTTGCGCTCCATCCTCACAGAACCAAAGAACTCGATTGTCCGACAATACATCAAGATGTTCGAGATTGATGGCGTCAAACTGACCTTCGAGGAGGGTGTGCTGGATTACGTGGTCGATAAAGCCATCGAGTTCAAGTTGGGTGCCAGAGGCTTGCGTTCGCTCATCGAGGTCATCATGATGAAGCCCATGTTTGAGGTGCCATCGACCAACGTGAAGGAGTATGAAGTGACGCTCGATTTTGCACGTCAACAAGTCGAAAATGCGAACATGGCAGTGCTAAAAGAAAGCACAGAAGACAAGTAAACGTGATTTTTTATTAAAAATGCAACACTTTTTTCTCGTTTTTCTTTGATAATACAAAACAGTATCATAACTTTGTTGGAAGAAATGCGTAATGTCCCACAAAAATAATGCTCTCTAACATCTAATTTTCTAACATCTAATGAAAAAATTCGCAACACTCCAGCAGGCGCTGAAATATTATTTTGGTTTTGACACGTTCAAGGGCGACCAAGAGGCAATCATCAAAAACCTACTTGACCGTAAGGACACCTTTGTGTTGATGCCGACCGGTGGTGGTAAGTCCATGTGTTACCAGTTGCCGGCATTGTTGATGGAGGGAACTGCGATTGTGATTTCGCCGTTGATTGCCTTGATGAAGAACCAGGTGGATGCCATCAAGCATATCAGCGAGGAGGACAGCGTGGCACATTTCATCAATTCGTCTTTGAGCAAGGCGAACATCGACCAGGTCAAGGCCGACATCATGGCAGGCAAGACCAAGATGCTCTATGTGGCACCTGAATCGCTGACCAAGGAAGAGAACGTCGAGTTCCTCCGTCAGGTCAACATCTCCTTCTTTGCCATCGATGAGGCTCACTGTATTTCAGAGTGGGGACACGACTTCCGCCCTGAATACCGCAGGATTCGCCCAGTCATCAACTGGATTGCGATGGCGCCCGTCATCGAACTCTTCCTGCCAAAAGACAGGCTGACCATCATCAAGGGCTTGACCGATGCTTATCGTCAGAAGAAGCAGAAGCTGGAAGCGATGAACAAGGACTTCAAGCAGTTCCCAGACCGTGTGGATGAGAAGGAGTTGGAGGCGATGGAACAGAGCGTGAAGGGCTTGGCTGATGTCATTGCCTTCATGGCGGAGATGAAAGAGCAAATCAAGGAGAAGTCTGACAAGTGCCCTCGCCTCGATTCACGATTTGTGGATGCCCTTTTGGAGATTATGCCAGCCATCCGTCGTGACTATCAGTCGCTGAGAGAACGCATGGCTGATGAACCAGCCGTGATGGCATTGCCAGAGCTTCCAACCGATGAGGCCATCAAGGAGGCTTCAGAGAGAATTTATGATGCGCCAGTCATTGCGCTGACAGCTACAGCCACAGACAAGGTGCGCAACGACATCAAGAAGAACCTCGGCATTCTCGAATGCAAAGACTATAAGTCCTCCTTCAACCGTCAGAACCTCTACTACGAGGTGCGTCAGAAGACGGCAGAAGTGGAGAAGGACATCATCAAGTTCATCAAGCAGCACCCCAACAAGAGCGGTATCATCTATTGCTTGAGCCGTAAGAAGGTGGAAGACTTGGCAGAAGTGCTTCGTGCCAACAACATCAAGGCGGCTGCATACCATGCAGGTATGGACAACAAAGACCGCAACGAGACGCAGGACGACTTCATCATGGAGCGCGTCGATGTCATCGTGGCGACCATCGCCTTTGGTATGGGCATCGACAAGCCCGACGTGCGCTATGTCATCCACTACGACATCCCCAAGAGCCTCGAAGGCTACTATCAGGAGACAGGCCGTGCTGGACGAGATGGTGGTGAGGGCATGTGCATCACCTACTTCTGCCACAAAGACCTCGAGAAGCTGGAGAAGTTCATGAAGGACAAGACCCCAGCCGAGAAGGACATTGGCACCCATCTGCTCAGTGAGACGGCTGCCTATTGCGAATCCTCTGTGTGCCGTCGTAAGATGCTGCTCCACTACTTTGGCGAGGAATACGACAAGGACAATTGCGGCAACTGCGACAACTGTCTGCATCCGAAGGTCAAGACCGACCAGAAGGACAATCTCCTGCTGGCATTGCAGGTAATCTTGGAAGTCAAGGAGAACTTCCGCAAGGAATACATTATCAATATCTTGCGTGGAGAGGAAAGCGAAGCCATCCTCAGCCACAAGCACGATAAGCTTGAACAGTTTGGTGCTGGAGCCGACGTGGAGGAAACCATGTGGGAAGCCATCTTCATACAGGCCAGTCTGGATGGCTACATCGATAAGGAAGTGGAGTCGTATGGCTCGCTGAAACTCACCAAGGCCGGCAAGAAGTTCATCAAGAAGCCTGTGCCATTCATGGTGGTGGAGAACAACGACTTCGACGATGACTTCGATGACAACTCCGAACAGGGCGGCACAGGCGTGACTGACGAGGTGCTCTATGGCATGCTCTTAGACCTTCGAAAGAAGATCGCCAAGAAGTACGACGTGCCTCCATACGTGGTGTTCCAGGACACCTCGCTCGAATCCATGTCCACGCTCTACCCAATCAACGAGGAGGAGTTGCAGAACATTCCTGGTGTGGGTGCTGGTAAGGCAAAGCGCTATGGTGCAGAGTTCTGCAAGCTCATCAAGCAGCATTGCGAAGAGAACGACATCGTGCGTCCTTCCGACATGCGTGTCAGAACGGTTGCCAACAAGTCGAAGGTCAAAGTCAAGATCATCCAGGCCATCGACCGTAAGGTGAGCCTTGAAGACATCGCTCGCAGCAACGGACTCGACTTCGACGAACTCCTCGACGAGATGGAGGCCATCGTCTATAGCGGCACCAAGCTCAACATCGACTACTATTTCGAGGACATCGAGATGGACGAGGATGTCATTGACGAAATCTACGACTACTTCCGTTCCAGCGACACTGACGACCTCGACACAGCCCTTGACAACCTCGACGGCGAGATCTACGAGGAGGACGTGCGACTGGTGCGCATCAAGTTCATCAGCGAATTGGCAAACTAAGGTAAAAAGTAATATAAAGAAAAAATCCAAACATTATGTCATCATTTATTGAAGATAAAGTTGTGCAGGAAGGACTCACCTTCGACGACGTGCTGCTCATCCCGGCTTACTCGCAAGTCCTCCCACGTGAGGTCACTCTCACCACCAAGTTCTCACGCAACATCGAGTTGCAGATTCCTTTCGTGACAGCTGCTATGGACACTGTCACAGAGGCTCCTATGGCCATCGCCATTGCCCGTGAGGGAGGCATCGGTGTGATTCACAAGAACATGTCCATCGAAGACCAGGCGCGTCAGGTGGCCATCGTGAAACGTGCTGAGAACGGTATGATTTACGACCCTGTCACCATCAAGCGTGGCTCTACTGTGAAGGATGCCCTTGCCATCATGCAGGAGTATCACATCGGCGGTATTCCAGTGGTGGACGATGTCAACACCCTTGTCGGCATCGTGACCAATCGTGACCTCCGCTTCCAGACCGACCTCACCAAGAAGATTGATGACGTGATGACCAAGGAGAACCTCGTGGTCACTCATCAGCAGGCAGACCTCGAGAGCGCATCTCGCATCCTCCTCGAGCACAAGATTGAGAAGCTCCCTGTGGTGGATGCCGACAACAAGCTCATCGGACTCATCACCTATAAGGACATCACCAAGGCAAAGGATAAGCCTTTTGCCTGCAAGGACTCCAAGGGACGTCTGCGCGTGGCAGCAGGTGTGGGTGTCACAGCCGACACTTTCCAGCGCATGGAAGCCCTCGTCAAGGCTGGTGTGGATGCCATCGTCATCGACACGGCTCACGGTCATTCCAAGGGCGTCATCGAGAAGGTGCGTGAGGCAAAGGCAGCATTCCCAGACGTTGACATCGTGGTGGGTAACATCGCTACAGGCGAGGCAGCCAAGGCACTTGTCGAGGCAGGTGCTGATGCTGTGAAGGTCGGCATAGGTCCTGGTTCCATCTGCACCACCCGTGTCGTGGCAGGTGTAGGTGTGCCCCAGCTCAGCGCTGTCTATGATGTGGCACAAGCCCTTCAAGGTACTGGCGTTCCACTCATCGCCGATGGTGGTCTCCGCTACTCAGGCGACGTGGTCAAGGCCATTGCGGCAGGCGGCTACTGCGTCATGATCGGTTCCCTCGTGGCAGGTACGGAAGAGGCACCAGGCGAAACCATCCTCTTCAACGGACGTAAGTTCAAGAGCTATCGTGGCATGGGCTCCCTCGAGGCGATGGAGAACGGCTCCAAAGATCGCTACTTCCAGGGCGGCGTGACCGAAACCAAGAAGCTTGTTCCAGAAGGCATCGCAGGCCGTGTTCCTTACAAGGGTACTGTTCAGGAGGTCATCTACCAGCTCGTTGGCGGTCTCCGCTCAGGCATGGGCTATTGTGGTGCTGCCAGCATTCTGGATCTCCACAACGCCAAGTTCACTCGTATCACCAATGCTGGTGTACAGGAGAGTCATCCGCACGAGGTCATCATCACCAGCGAGGCACCCAACTACAGCGTTCGCAGCAACTAATCAGCAATTCATTGTTTCTGTATATCATTCGAGGACTGGCACCTACCCAAGGACGCCAGTCCTCTTTTTCCAGATTGGATAGATTATTTTTCTGTTGTCAAGTAACTTTCACTTTTAGTTTTTAGTTGTTAGTTTTTAACTTTCATCGTTCGTTTTCAATCCAATTCTGCGTATTTTAAATTGCCGACGGCAATCCACCCTTTTGCCGTCACCTCTTTGATGCTTTGCCGTTAGCAATTTAAATCGTTGCTGCCGGGGCACTTTTCTCGGTCTTTTTGCCCCTTTGCTGTGGCCTTTAGGGCATTAGTAAGATATTCTTTAATTACGGCAAAATCGTCAATTTTGATCTTTTTTCGCCCTAACGATCTAACAATCTAACGCCCTAACATTTGGAAAAATGAGCGTGACGCCTGACATGTGACTTTGTAACTTTAGGTGAAATTGAATGATGGCAGATGGCAGATGGCAGTTTTCTAGGGAGCAGATTCCTTACGCCTTACAGATTACAGTTTTCTATTGACAAACTTTTCAGGAAAGAGGTCAACCTTGTCAGAGATGGAAGTCAACCTTTTCAGGATGGAAAGGACACAATCACCCATCAGCTATCAGCTATCAGTTTTCTATGAAGCAGTAAAAAGGTTTTAAACACAATTTTTAGTATATATATAATATATTATAATATAATTATAATATATTATATATATACTAATAGTGTTATACTTGTTTTTCTTCCCAGTCCGAATTTTGCTTCATAGAAAACTGATAGCTGATAGCTGATGGCTCGTAAGAAAACTGTAATCTGTAAGCCGTAAGACATTCATACGCTTCCTAGAAAACTGCCATCTGCCATCTGCCATCGATTTGTCAAAATGTTAGGGCGTTAGATCGTTAGGTCGTTAGGGCGTTGATTCTCCAACAACCCGTCCTTATCACCAAATAACCTGCCTCTGCTGAGAAATAGTCGGGTCTTAATACAAAAAGTTGGGGAAAAGTTTGGTTAGAAGGGAGAAATGTGCTTAATTTGCAAGAAAATCTTCATCTTCATTTGTATGGATTTCGAATCATTAGTCGGTCGCATCACCCAAGTGCAGGACATGCTCCAGGCACAGGCGGCACATGCTGTAAATCTTGCACTCACGGCCAGAAACTGGTTGGTGGGCTATTATATCGTGGAATTTGAGCAGCATGGCGAAGACAGGGCAAAGTATGGAGACAAGCTGATCAATCGATTAGCAAACAAGATTAACCGCAAAGGGTTTGAGCCTCGTCGACTGCGCGAATACAGGCAGCTTTATGTCATTTATCCTTTGCTAGGAGCTGAAGTAAAAAAGTATATCCAAAACAACCAGCTTGCATTGCCTTCTTCTGAAGACGACTCAATTTGGCGGTTGCCATCCGCCAAATTGGAAACGTCAGATAATCAGGACAATATAAAATGGCGGACGACATCCGCCAAATTGGAAGAGTGGAGTACACCACCTGAAAGACTCTTTAATCGGCTCAACTTTTCAAGCCTGTTGCTGTTGACTAAAATTGACAATGACTTGAAGCGTGCCTTTTACGAGCAAGAAGCTATTCGTGGCTGTTGGACAGTGACAGAACTCGACCGACAAGTGTCCTCGCAGTATTACGAGCGCATGGGACTTTCGAAAGACAAGAAGGCTTTGCATAAGTTGGCCATAAAAGATTCCCAGCAACTGGCTCCGCGTGATATCCTCCATAATCCCGTAGCTCTTGAATTTTTAGGGTTACAGTCGCAGGATGTCTATACGGAAACCAAGCTGGAGTCGTACATCTTGAACCATCTTCAGGCGTTCCTGTTGGAGATGGGTCGAGGCTTCTGTTTTGAAGCGCGTCAGAAGCGGATTCTCATTGATCAAGACTATTTCAAGGCCGATCTTATTTTCTACCACCGCATCCTGAAATGCCACGTCATCATCGATTTGAAAATAGATCGATTCCGCCATGAGTACGCCTCACAGTTGAACCTCTATATGAACTATTACAAACACGAGGTGATGCAGGAGGATGACAACCCACCCATTGGTCTGCTGCTCTGCACGGACTATGGTGAAACCACTGTTCAGTATGCCACAGAGGGTCTCTCACAGAATCTCTTTGTCAGCAAATACCGTTTGCAACTCCCCTCAGAAGAAGACATCAAGCAATACCTTATGGAGAATATCTCTGAGGAGGATTTTAAGAAATTGAAAGAAGAATAAATAGGATTAAGAAAAACAGATGAAGAGGAGAACGAGCCTGAACCATAAATGGCAGTCACGCAGTTGCAGGCATCTCCTGAAATGATTTTGACGTTGCTGAAATAAGGAAAATCGGCACCACGAGAATAGGCACAAAGTCCTTACGACTTGTGCCTTTTTTGTGCTGTGATGAAAAAAGTTGGGGAAAAGATTGGTTGGTTCTTTATTTTTCTTTACCTTTGCCACAAATATGACCTAAAACCATATGAGGCCTAATAACAACTATGGATATAAAGGAATTTGCACAAGAACTGATAGAAAACGTTAAGACATCTGTTGAAATGTCTGGGGCAGACTATGACCAAGAGTTGGCTACCAGCATCTTGGAATATATGGAGGACAATGGTGAGGTGAATGCTCCAGAGATTTGTTCTTTCCAAAAAACAAGAAGCCGCATTACTGCTTATGACTATAATGACGAAGCAGAATCGCTCGATTTGTTCTACTTGGTAAAAGCTGACACTATGCTGGGAAAGGTTAATGCCAGCAGGTTGCAGCAAGGGTTCAACTATCTGATGGCATTCTATCGTGAGGCAATGAACGGACAGTTGTTTAAGAGTCAAGATGTGGCTCCCAGCGATGAAATTGTGGAGGTTGCAAAACTGGTTCAGGGCACTAAAGGGATGATTAGTCAATTGCGCTTGTATATTATTACAGATGGATTGACTGATCCTGCAGCTGTTCCTCCTACTGTTGAAAGCGAAGATGGCGAATACACGATTGAGTACAATGTGTGGGACATGCAACGCGTGTATCAACAGCACAACATGAGAGCTGGCAAGGAGAAGGTTGAGATAGACTTCCCCACCACATATAACACGGAGTTGCAATGTTTGAAGATGAGTGAGCAGAATCTCTTTATTGATGCATACCTTGCCATCATTCCAGGCATCACGCTTGCCAAAATATACAAGCAGTACCAGCAGGTGCTGTTAGAAAAGAATGTGCGCACATTCTTGCAATTTAAGGGAAAGGTGAACAAGGAAATTCGTAAGACGTTACGCAACAATCCTGATATGTTCTTCTCTTACAACAATGGTATTTCTACTACTGCTAGTGAGATTGAAACAAGGGAAAGAGATGGCGTGCTTTACATCACACGTCTTTTCGATTGGCAGATTGTGAATGGTGGTCAGACAACAGCATCCATCGCTGCTTCTCTGACAGACAGGGAGGTGGATCTCAGCAAGGTGTTTGTTCCCATGAAGATTAGCGTGATTCGCGATGCAGAGCACGATGATGAAATCATCAAGTCCATTTCTGTATCAGCAAACAGCCAGACTGCTATCAAGAACTCTGATTTCTCTGCCAATGACCCATATTTGGTTGAGCTTGAGAAATTCAGTCGTACAGAATGGGTTCCCAATGGCAGCAATAAACCAATTAGTAAGTGGTTCTTTGAGCGTACACGCGGACAATATCTTGACCAATTGGCACAGCTCAGTGGTTTCAATGAGAGGAGTTTCAAGATTGAATATCCTAAGAAACAAAAAATCACAAAAACAGATATTGCAAAGTATGAAATAGCATGGAAGCAACGTCCTTATGATGTGTGTTGGGGAGCAGAACAGAATTATAAACATTTTGTAGCTGATATAAAAAGAGAAAAGCCTACAATATCTGCACTATATTACAAAAAGATTATTGCTAAAGGTATTTTATTCAACACCATTGACAGCCTTGTGAAGTCCAAGAATTTGGGTGGCTACAAAGCCAACATGAATGCCTACTTGATGGCTTCCATCTCTTTCTTGTCAGACGGGGATCTTGATCTCACTTACATTTGGGAACATCAGTCTGTACAACTTGAAGTGATTGGTAAAATCAAGGAATTGATTCCAATGGTATGGTCACACATCACGGGTGGTGGTGCAGGGAGTCAGTCTTCCAATGTGGGAGAGTGGACAAAAAAGCCTGATTGTTGGAACAAGTTAAAATTGAGATTAGCAGGGATTGAGAAGTTTGGCGATGATTTGATACAACCCGAAGCCAATGATGACGGCTCATATTTGAATGAAACTCAGCAGCAACGAATTAAGGAAGCTGAAGCAATAGAACCTAACTATTGGTTTGAGTTGGTTAATTGGGCTAAGAGCAAGAATCTGCTTACTCCAATGGAACGAAAAGCTGCATTTAACTTTGGCACGATGAAATCGCGCAATAGAGGTATAACATCTTTAAAACAAGCTGTCTTTGCTTTAAAAATTGTTGAACAAGCCCAAAATTTAGGATTTAAGAAATAATGCATATATTACCAAGACATAGACAAATAAGAGTTTTTGAAGGTTTCGCTGGATATGGCGGAGCTACATTCGGATTAAGACGATCTGGCATTCGGCACAGGATAGTTGCATATTCGGAAGTTGATCAAGACGCAATAGAACTATATCGATATAATTTCCCCAATGTTCGTAATCTAGGAGACATAACTCAACTTGATCCAACGGATCGTCGTTTTCCTGATTTTGATTTGTTTACAGGAGGTTTCCCCTGTCAGCCTTTTTCAACTGTTGGAAAAAGGCAGGGACAGGAGGATGAGCGAGGACGTGGTACGCTTTTTGGAGATATTATTAGAATTTGTGAAGTAAAACAACCACAATACATACTTTTAGAGAATGTGAAAGGCTTGTTAACGGGAAGAATGCGTGCCACGTTTGATATTATATTAGATGAACTTCATAGAATAGGCTATGATACCCAATATGCTGTGCTTAACTCCAAAGATTATGGTATTCCACAAACGAGGGAGAGATTATGGATTTTTGGGTATTTGGGACAATTGCCGGAAAATTTCAATTTGGTTCCACCAGAGGAGCCTTTGCAAGGTTTTTTGGCCGATTTCCTTGATCCCAACCCCGCACCAGAATTATACAAGACGCAGAAACAAATAGCGCGAATTCACGAAATACATCATAATGACATATTTGATGTCGATGAACCACTATGCTACGACATATATAATCGAAAAATTCGTACAGACAGGCTTTGTATGACAATAACGCCACCAGAGCATAATGTTATTCGAATAGTTGAGCCCATGCAAAACGGAGAGGAACGCTTCAGAAAATTATCTTTGGATGAACATTTCCGATTAATGGGTTTTCATATGGATGGTGTTAATAATGAAATCCTTTTCCCACCCACCCAAAATTACACAAAATTAGGTCGTAGAGCAGGAAATGGATGGGACGTTAATTTAGTAGGAATATTGTTGAATCATATATTTTGGCAACTATTATGAAAATTGATGTTACTTCAATGTTCTTTAATTCTAGGATTGAAGGACAGACTGCTACCCCTGCATGGGGAACATCTATAGGACAAAATAGGTCTAGAGAATGTCGTATTGATGATTTCAAACAGGAAATAGTGGATATGGTTATAGGTATGACTTATAGAAGCATTTCTGATTTGAATAAATTAGATGTTTCGAGAGGTAGTTCTGACAGGGATGTAGTAATATGCTCTGTCTTCGATAACGTTTATATCAATAATACAAAACTTGACAATGTACAGTATACATTGCTTTTGGTTAGAGAACATTCTAAAAGTCATGATGGGAGGTTGTTGATTAGTTATGCACCATATATAAAATACAATGGAATAGCCAATCAAGAATGCATTAACGTAATGCAAGAGAAATTAGGGTGCTCTTCGGAAGGTTGCTGGTTCGTATATGATATAACCATAAAAAATCAATCAGATTTATATTTCAATGCTGTTGTGGTTAACTCCACGTCTCCTATGATATATTCTGCTATTAGAAGTAGAAATAGATCTGAAGAGTGGAAAGCCATGATACCTACAGATTATAATTATACCTCAGTTGAAGATAAATATAAGTCTGGATTGCAAATTATATATTATGGTGCCCCAGGAACAGGCAAATCATATGAAATCAACAAAAGAACTCTGGGTAAAGAAGTTATTCGTACCACTTTCCATCCTGATAGCGACTACTCAACGTTTGTGGGTGCCTATAAACCAACATCTATAGAAGTGCCCGTAAGAGATGTGACAGGAAAGGTCATTGTTGAGAACGGCACGCAAGTGACGGAGAATCGTATTGTCTATGAATTTGTAGAACAGGCGTTCTTGCAAGCCTATACTAATGCGTGGAAGGCTTATGCGAATGCAGAGGCAGGAGAGAAACCAACGGAACAGTATTTGGTGATTGAAGAAATCAATCGTGGCAACTGCGCTCAGATATTTGGAGATTTGTTCCAATTGTTGGATAGGAACTATGCGGGATTCTCGGACTATCCCATCACTGCTGATAAAGACATGAAGAAACAATTGGCAAAAGCCTTCAAAGATTTGAATATTGCTGATGCTGAGAGAATCAATGCCATTTATGACAAGAATATTGTGGCACATGTGTTGAAAGGCGATGTACTTCTATTGCCTGATAATCTTTACATATGGGCCACGATGAACACGAGTGACCAATCTCTCTTCCCAATCGACTCTGCCTTCAAACGCCGCTGGGATTGGAAGTATATTCCCATCAGCGAAGGTAAAGATGAAACCGGGAATAAGCTAAACTACATGATCAAGGTAAGAGGGAAGCTCTATGGCTGGTGGAATTTCGTTGAGAAGATAAATAATGAAATAGGTGAACTGACAAAATCGGAGGACAAGAAACTGGGTTACTTCTTCTGCAAGGCGAATAATGGTGTCATCAATGCTGAAACATTCGTGTCAAAGGTTGTTTTCTATTTGTGGAATGACGTGTTCAAAGACCAAGACCTTGGAACCCTCTTCGTTGATGAGAATGGCGATGATTTGACGTTCAGCAGTTTTTATAAGGTGGACGACTTTGGCAAACCGATGGTCAGAGAGGACAAAGTGGAGAGATTCTTGAAGAATTTGGGTGTGGAAGAAGTGGACGAGATGACATATAATAGCGAGGAAGACGAAGTGATTAGTGATTCAGAACCTGGTTCCAGACGAATTTTACATGTTGAATTTGACGATGAAGATATTGCTATTAAACGATTCCCTCAATATTTGCAAGTCCTCAAGAAAATAGGTCTGGATAGAGCTGAAGCTGTTGCATCCGAGAAGCAGACACAAGTATTAGGCTGTGCTCTGATAACAAAGGAACCTGAGGCTGCTATTGAAGAGTCTTATGAATATAACTATGTGGAGTCTGATGGCTACTATGTGGTAAAGGGAATAAAAGGGAAGGTTATGCTGGAATTCCTCCCGACTGTTTCTGACAGATATGATCTTAATCTTAAGATTGAATATAGATGAGGATTCTCATTGAAGAATATAGATACCAAGCCCAAGATGTGAGGGAGACCATTCATGGCATTGATGCTTTGGAGAACATCGAGGGCGAGGTGAGCGTAAACTATGTGGGGTATTATTTTAATAATCATCCCGATGTTTACGATTGTGTCTTTATTCTTCCAAAGGTGTTGCTTGAGGTGAAGGATGGGCAAGAGTTGGTGTTTGGCCAATATCGTCCAGAAGACATCATCTGCATCAATGACGAATCGCCTCTGACTGACGTGCAGAAGAACTTCATCTACGATTTCTCCGTGTGGATTTATCGTGCTGTGGTGGTGTTCTACAATGATAAAAGGAACGACACATCGATTGTCTATCACAAGAAAATGGCGCAGGTGAACAAGGGGCGCAAACAGCGCAATAACACGTTCCTGGACATTCTGCTTTCGATGATTCAGTTCAATGAGGACAATCAGCAATTCTTCATGTTCATCATCAAGAATATGCACGCTGGCTTCAACAAGATAAATTGGACAAGAACGATTGCTAAAACTAACGCTATAGTGCAAGACAATAGCGCCATCTATGTGAACCCAGTGAACAAGAAGCGTCAAATCAATTTCGATGAGGAATTGTTGGTCATCTTCTTCTCCATCTTGAACTATATTCATGAGCATTATGGCTTTCCTGTGAGCATCAACTGCAACTATGAACTGATTACAGGACAGAAATTTCAGCACTATCTGAAAGGATATGGAAAGTTGCGGCTACAGCAGATTAAGTACAAATACTTCTCTGATAAAGCATTGCAGTTGTGGAAATTGTGCTATGCTTTCTTTGACAGAGCTAAGAATGTGGTGATAGATCTGGGGCAGAAGGACTATCTGCTGGTGAAGAACTTCAACATCGTGTTTGAAGCCATCATAGATGAACTGATCGGAGAGACGGGTGAAGTTCCTGCTGGATTGAAAAAGCAAGAGGATGGCAAGATGGTTGACCACATCTATGCCTATAAGGGATTGACCACTCATGAGGATACGCCTATCTACTATATTGGTGACTCGAAATACTATAAGCGAAACAATCCTATAGGCAAAGAATCTGTGGCTAAGCAATTCACTTATGCAAGGAATGTGATTCAATGGAATCTGAACCTGTTCATGAAGGGTGATGTGAATGATGAGGATTGGAAGAAGGATTGGAAGGAGTTTCGCGAGGTGCCAAAGTTGCGTGATGACGTGACTGAAGGTTATAACATTATTCCTAATTTCTTTATCAGTGCTACGATGGAGGAGGATTTGAGTTATCGCGACACCATTCATCTGACAGAGAAAGACAACAAGTATTTCACTTCTGATCAATTTAATAATCGCTTGTTCGACAGAGACACTCTTTTGGTTTGCCACTATGATGTGAATTTCCTCTTTGTCGTATCTCTTTATGCTTTGAACAATCGTTCGAAAAAGGAGGGCTGGAAGAAGAAGGTTAGGGGTATTTTCCGTCATGAGATTCAGAAGATGCTTGAAGATAGGTACCAGTTCTACGCGATGACGGCAAGACCCAATGAGGATGCAGAACGGTATATCAAGAGCCATTTCCAAGACGTGCTTGGCAAGATGTACACTCCTTATGCAAACACGAACTATTTCTCTTTGGCATTGGACAATAAGGACGCTGTCAACAATGAACGCTTGTTGGAAGAATTGCGAGAACATTTCTATGTGGTAGAGTGTAATTTGGGTGATAATCCACATGAGGTGATAACGAACGCTATTGTTGCAGCTCCTGCATTGATTAAAGAGAAGCCAGAAGAGAAGAACATCCTGACCGGACTTGTAAGGCGAACAGATGGCAGTTACAAGCAGTTCATGGAACATCTGGCGAAGTCGTATGTGATGGAGAAGATACCATCAATCAATCTTATGAACATACGCTATTTCTTGCCTATGGTGGCTGGTGCCATCGATGGATATTATGAAGTGGAACGAATTGGTTTCACAACGATAGAGGGCAATGCCGCCTTAAGATTGCGCTTAGGAAGATATATTCCAATTGGAGAAGAAAAGGTGGATATTTATCGTACGAAGATGCAACCAGGTGAATTGATATCTTTCGACTATACAATGAAGATGTATAACAGAGAAATATAATAGATTTATGGATGACAATCTACGACAAAGATCAAAACCGCGTATACTGCGAGTGACGATGCCTGACGGAGAAGTTATATGCTATAACCGCTCCTCACAAACATTTATTGAAGCCTTGAAAAAGATTGGCTCTGAAAACTTTCCTCTGATAGATTTGGAGGTTGCAGGGCTGCCCTTCTTTAGCAAAGAGATTTATCCTCTGTTCAAAGATAGTATGAAAGAGGTATGTGATGGTTGGTATGTGGTGATGATTGGAGGCACCTCCGAAAAGTATATTCAATTGCGTTCTATCGCACAGAAATTAGGCATCAACATGGAGGTGGAGATTGGCGATGATTTTATCACCCAGAAGACTCAAACTCATATAAGTGAGAGGAAACATGATAAAAAAATGTTAGTCAAATTCCCTGATGGAACATTTGCAGCAGGTGATAACCCTATTGATACTTTGCTGGAGGCGGTATGGAAGATTGGTGTTGACAAAATAGCCAGAAAAGATTTGGAATTTATGGGAAAGCCCATCATTACTTATTCGAAGGTGTATAATGGACAAGTGCAGATTGATAAAGATAAATGGTTAACTGTTCCTGGCCAAACCAAGGATAAGTATAAGATGCTGTACCTCATTAATATGATGATGAAGTTAGGTTTGGAAATAAATATCATATAAAGACAGGCTTCCATATGACGGATCAAGGGACTGACTCGATGGAAGATGGAAGAAGATGACTCCCTGAAAAGGGATTCATCGATTCGAAGGACGCCCTGATTCAGGGCACCGTCGCGATTCGCGACACTGCTTGCGTGCCTATGTGGATAAGGGCACCATCGCGAATCGCGATACTGCCTCCGTGATCATGTGGATGAAGAAGACAAGCTGGGCAGGATCAAGTGACGGTTCTCTGATCCACTTTGAAAGAGAATCTCTTTAATCCTTTGAACACCCAATAGATGATGGCAATGCCAATAGCATATGCCAGAAGGTCTGTCCACAGGAATCCCTGTCCAAGCATCATGTGGCCGATGAAGGTGTTTCGAAATGACACCAGCCAAGGCCAGCGAATCAGCTGCGAGAATTCCACAAGAAAAGAATGGGTCAGGCTGACAATTGCAATCAGCCGCAGTTCCTGCTTGACCAATATAATGCGCCAAATGCAAAAGACCATCATCGCCCAGAGCGCATCACCTGTCTCTTCTGGAATCCAGCTAATCTGTCTGGAACAGAGCCCGATTGGTATCAGCACAATGATGCCAATCAACGAAAACAAAACCTTTCTCATTCGATATAATAGACCGTTTACGTAGTTGCTGATAGTCGATTTGCAAAGTTACACACTTTTTTGATACTCCAAAAAGTTTATTTGAGATTTTCTGCACGGCAAGGCGCTTAAAAGTTGTTGGAAAGGGCTTTATGGGATGTGAAGCCGTACAATAAAAGTTAAAACTTAGTTTTAATTCGGGGAAATGCTCGTGGATTGGGTAAAATGTCGTACCTTTGTACCCAAATTTGTATAAATCGAAAAGAAATAATGAAAATAATAGCGATTTTGGGAGCTTCTCTGATGATGGGGTTGACGGCTGTGGCACAGACGGCAGACCCCGTTATCATGAAAATCAATGGGAAGAATATCACGAAGAGTGAGTTTGAGTATTCGTTCAACAAGAACAATTCTGACGGCGTCATCGACAAGAAGACGGTGGAGGAGTATGTGCCGCTGTATGTGGATTTCAAGTTGAAGGTGGCTGAGGCGGAGAGCCAGCGACTGGACACGCTGAGTGCCATTCGCAAGGAGCTGGACGGATATAAGGAGCAGATGGTGGTGCCGACGATTGTGGACAGCGCCTACATTGAGCGTGAGGCTCGTGCCACGTATGAGCAGACAGCTGCCCGTTTCGAGGGTCAGGACTTGTTGACGGCGAGCCACATTCTGGTGCTGATGCGTCAGGATGCGACGGCTGAGCAGCAGGCTGCGGCGAAGGTGAGGATTGACAGCATCTATGATGCGTTGAAAGCGGTGCCCAAGGATCAGCTGGTTGAGAAGTTTGCTGAGATGGCGAAGGAGAAGAGTGACGACAAGGGCTCGGCTCAGCGTGGCGGTGCCCTGGGTCAGTTCGGCAAGGGCATGATGATTCCTGACTTTGAGAATGCTGCCTATGCCTTGAAGGCTGGTGAGATGTCGGCTCCTGTGAAGAGCACGGTGGGCTGGCACATCATTTATATGACGGACAGACATCCGTTTGAGTCGTTCGAGTACCATCACGACAATATCATCAAGTTCCTGGAGCAGCGTGGTGTCAAAGAGGCTTCAGCGAATGCTTATCTGGATTCCGTGGCGAACGAAAGGAACATCACGAGGGTTGAACTGGTGGATGAACTGCACAAGCAGATGATGGAGAAGGATGCGGACGTGAAGAACCTGTCGCAGGAGTATTACGACGGCACCTTGATGTATGAGGTGACGAAGAAAGACGTGTGGGACAAGGCTCAGCAGGACGCACAAGGTCAGGAGGCTTACTTCAAGGCGCACAAGCAGGATTATGCCTGGGATGCTCCCCGATTTATTGGCATCGTGATTCACACGAAGGATGCTGCCACGATGGCGAAGGTGAAGAAGTTGCTGAAGGGTGTAGCAGAGGATGATCTGGCAAAGACTGCCGTGTCGCTGAACAATGACTCTGTGAAGGTGGTGCGTGTGGAACGTGGCATCTTCAAGCAGGGTGACAATGCGAATGTGGATAAGCTCGTGTTCGGACAGAAGACGGAGCTGAAGCCGATGTCTGGCTATCCAGAGACGGACGTGTGGGGCACGAAGGTGAAGGCTCCTCGTTCGGCGAAGGATGTGAAGGGCCATGTGGTGACTGACTATCAGAATGAGCAGGAGAAACTTTGGGTGGAAGGCCTGAGAAAGAAGTTCGCTGTGGAGGTCTATGACGATGTGGTCAAGACGGTGAAGAAGAATTAGAGGCGATAGATAAGAGGTTATAGGTTATGGGTTATAGGTTATAGATAATAGATTGACGCAGGATATGACGATTCGTAAGTTTTTGATAGGGCTGTGCGCCACATGCTCGTTGATGGCTTCGGCACAGGAGCAGAAGAACGTGATTGACGAGGTGATTTGGATTGTGGGTGATGAGGCTATTTTGAAGTCGGACGTGGAGAATGCCCGTGTGGAGGCATTGCGTCGCGGACAGCGTGTGGAGGGCGACCCATACTGCATTGTTCCTGAGCAGTTGGCTGTGCAGAAGTTGTTTCTGCATCAGGCTGCCATCGACTCAGTGACGGTGTCGGATGGAGATGTGTTTCAGGAGGTGGACATGGATTTGAATGCTGCCATCCTGAATGAATTCGGTTCGAGGGAGAAGCTGGAGGAGTATATGGGCAAGAGCCTGTCGCAGATACGTGAACAGATGTTCAACTCGTACAGAGATCAGGAGCTGGTGAGGAAGGTGCAATTGAGCTTGGTGGAGAACATCAAGGTGACTCCTGCCCAAGTGCGCCGTTACTTCAAGGACTTGCCAGAGGACAGTATCCCGTTCATCCCTACGAAGGTGGAGTGCCAAATCATCACCCGTGAGCCTCGCATTCCGATAGAGGAGATCGAGAGGGTGAAGGATGAACTGCGTAGTTATACAGAGAGAATCAACAACGGCAGTGCGCAGTTCTCGACCTTGGCGCTGCTGTATTCGGAAGATAAGGCATCGGCACAGCAGGGTGGTGAGTTGGGCTTTGCAGGTAGAGGCTCGTATGTGCCAGAGTTTTCGAATGTTGCCTTCAGTCTGACAGACCCTAAGACGGTGTCGAAGATTGTGGAAACGGAATATGGTTTCCATATCATCCAGCTGATTGAGAAGCGTGGCGACATGATCAATTGCCGTCACATCTTGCGCAAGCCTCGTGTATCGACAGAGGCGCTGCAGCAATGTGTGAATGACTTGGATTCCATCACAGCAGAAATCAATAAGGGTGCGTTCACGTTTGATGAGTGTGTGTCGGTGGTGTCGTATGACAAGGACACGCGCAACAACTACGGTCTGCTGTTCGACAGGGACACTGGCTCATCGAAGTTTGAGATGAAGGACCTGCCTACCGAAGTGGCTCGTGCTGTGGCTGGTATGAAGGTGGGTGAGATTTCCAAGCCTTTCATCATGGTGAACAGCAAGCTCAAGGATGTGGTGGCTGTCGTGAAGTTGAAGAGCCGCATCAACGGACACCGTGCCACAATGGCAGAAGACTATCAGGACTTGCAGGACGTGGTGCTGGGGAAGTTGCGTGAGGAGAAGCTGGAGCAGTGGATTCGCGACAAGCAGAAGACGACGTACATCCACATCAATGATGGATGGCAGAATTGCGAGTTCCAATACCCAGGGTGGGTGAAGTAAGAAGTTAGAGGTAAGAAGTAAGAGGTGAGAGATTAGAGGTAAGAAGTAAGAGGTTGGTTTGAGAAAGCATGGCAACATAGGAATACGACTGTTGATAGGCACGATGTGTCTATCTGTGTTTTGTGTGCTTTCTGCCTCGCGTCCAGACAATCGCCCTCGAAAGCAGTCGAGCGAGGAGGTGAAGCTGATTCATAGCGATGTGCTTTACAAGAACTATATGGATGTGCGTGCAGATGTGCTGGTGGGCCATGTGAAGCTGTATCATGATGGCATGTATCTGGATTGTGACAGTGCGAGGTTCTATAAGGACGACAACACGTTCAATGCATACGGACATGTGAAGATGGTGCAGGGTGACACGCTGACATTGACGAGCGACACGTTGCTGTATAATGGTCCGATGATGCAGGCTCATGCACAGGGACATGCGGTGCTGACCCATCGGAAGACGAAGTTGGTGACTGATATCATCGACTATGACCGTCTGGAAGGAGTGGGTTTCTATCCTCGACATGGAACCTTGTATGATGGGGACAATGTGCTGGATTCGGACTATGGTCAATATACGCCTGCTCTGAATGAGGCGATCTTCAAGGACAATGTGGTGCTGGTGAATCCGAAGTTTGACTTGAAAACGAATGAGTTGTACTACTATGCCAACACGAAGATTGCCAGGATTGTGTCGGAGACGAACATCATCTCGTCGGACAGCACGTTTGTGTATGCCTTGCGTGGCGATTACAACACGCAGACGGGAGAGGCGAAGCTGATGGATAGGTCTCATGTGTATAAGGATATGCGTGATATCGTGGGTGACAGTTTGGCTTTCGATGACGAGACGGGTGTGAGTGAGGCGTTTGGCGATGTGGTGCTGATTGATGTAGAGAACAAGTGCATGCTGACGGGCAACTATTGCCGGTATGAGGATCAGACGGGCATTGCGTTGGCAACGGACAGCGCTGTGTGCTATGAGTTTTCGGAGCAAGACACGTTGTATGTGCATGGCGACACGCTGAGAATGGTGACGTATAACCAGAAGACGGACTCTGCCTATCGGGATTTGTTCGCATATCATAAGGTGAGGATGTTCCGAAAGGATTTTCAGGGTGTGTGTGACTCGCTGGTGTCGCATGAGAAGGATTCCTGCACTTACTTGTACGGACAGCCCATTCTCTGGAATGAGGGTCAGCAGGTGTTTGGCGAGGAAATACGCGTGTATAACAATGACAGCACGGTGGAGTGGATTCACATCATCAATCAGGCGATGACGATAGAAAGGGTGGATTCTGTGTCGTATAATCAGGTGGCGTCGAAGGAGATGTTCTGCTACTTCGTGGATGGGGTGATTGATCGCAACAATGCCAAGGGAAATGTGTATGTGGTCTATTTCATGGAAGAAGATGACGGTGCCCGCATCGGCATGAACTATACAGAAACCCCCGAACTGAACCTGTTCATGAAGAATAAGAAGGTGGACAAGATCTGGATGTCTACGCCTTCGGGCGTGATGTACCCGCCATTTGCCATTCCTGAAGACAAGCGTTATCTGACGGGATTTGCGTGGTTTGACTATATCCGTCCGAAAGACAAGGATGACATCTTCGGGTGGAGAAGCAAGAAGAAGGAACAGGAGCTGAAGAAGACGGAGAGAAGGGTGGTGCCGAAGCAACATCTGGAAAATTTGTAGTTTTACACATATTATATATATAATGTATGGGATTGTTCACGACTCGGAAACCAAGAGGTTTCCATCATAACTACATCTACTACGACCCTCGGAAGGAAAAGCTGAAGGAGATAGATGAACGGGCAAAGCGAGAGCTGGGTCTGCTTCCTCCGAAGGAATTCTCTCCAGAGGACATACGTGGCAAGTTCGTGCAGGCTACGAAGCACTTGAAGCGTAGGAAGGAAAGTGGTCGGAAGCCGTTGTCGTATGGTGTGCTGATTGTCGCCATCATCCTCTTGTTGCTCCTGATGCGTTATTTATATACGGGCAGCCTTACATTTTAATGATAGATTAAACAGACTTCATTGTGAACGATATTATTCATCTTCTACCAGATTCTGTCGCCAATCAGATTGCTGCTGGCGAGGTGGTGCAGCGTCCTTCTTCCATCATCAAGGAGATGGTTGAGAACTCGATTGATGCTGGTGCCAAGAATGTGAAGGTGCTGGTGACGGATGGTGGCAAGACCAATGTGCAGGTGATAGATGACGGCAAGGGTATGTCGGAAACGGATGCAAGACTCTCTTTCGAACGCCATGCCACCTCGAAGATTCAGAAAGCATCGGATCTCTTCTGCCTGACCACAATGGGATTCAGGGGAGAAGCATTGGCAAGTATCGCCGCTGTGGCTCAAGTGGAACTGAAGACGCGACGCAGGGAAGATGAGCTGGGCACTATGATCCAGATTGCTGGTTCGAGGGTGGAAAAGCAGGAGCCTGTGGCATGTCCTGCCGGCAGTAACTTCTCTGTGCAGAACTTGTTTTATAATGTGCCTGCAAGAAGAAAATTCCTGAAGTCTAATCAAACGGAACTGACAAATGTGGTGGCAGACTTCCAGCGCATTGTTTTGGTACATCCTGAAATCTCTTTCACATTATATAATAATGGTGTGGAGATGTATAATCTTCCAGAGGCGTCTGTCAGACAAAGAATCATTGATGTGTTTGGGAAGAAAATTAATGCGGATCTGTTGCCGATTGAGGTGGAAACTTCTTTGGTGAGCATTTCTGGCTATGTGGGGAAACCTGAGTCGTCGAAGAAGAAGGGTGCACATCAGTATTTCTTTGTGAACGGAAGATATATGCGCCATCCGTATTTCCATAGTGCTGTGATGAAGGCTTATGAGAACTTGATTCCAACGGGTGAGCATGTGTCATACTTCATCTACTTTGCGGTGGATGCATCGGCAATAGACGTGAATGTGCATCCAACGAAGACGGAAATCAAGTTCGACAATGACCAACCTATCTGGCAAGTGCTGTCAGCAGCAGTGAGGGAAACAATCGGGCAATTTTGCAATGTCCCCATGATTGACTTTGACGTAGAGGGAAAGCCCGACATCCCTGTGATGGGTGCGACAACATCTATTCCGCACCAACCCAAGCTGTCTCCTTCTACTTATAATCCATTTAAGAATGGAAATACGCCGTCTTATTCTCGTTCGAATGGATGGGAGAAGTTATACAACAAGTATTCTACGCTTGGCATGCAGGATGGTGCAGAAAATCACGATGGTGTAGGCTTGCAGGATGGCGAACAGGGAACCGAGGAAGGCATGCTGCCTGCATCAGGAAGGTTTGGTGACGATCCGATGAGGGGAATATTGGACGGAAATGACATTCCTGAAGAGGTGAATCTGCAAGGATCCATCTGGAATGAAATCGCTGTGGAGAAGGGAACTGCACCCATACCTTTCGATGTGTCTGTGCAGAAGTTTCAGTACAAAGGGCGATATATTGTTCTTCCTGGTACCAATGGAATTATGCTGGTGAATCAGCATCGAGCCCATGTTCGGGTGTTGTTTGACCAGAACATGCAGTGCATCAATTCTGGTAACCGTCCATCACAGAAGGAGCTTTTTCCTATCGTGGTGCAGTTTGAGAAAGACGATTGCATTGTCTTGGAAGATTTGATGGATGATATAAGTAGTTTGGGCTTTGACTTGTCTAACCTTGGGGGTGGCTCATATTCTGTCAATGGAATACCTGTCGGGTTGGAGGGAATAGATATCAGTGTGCTGCTTCATGACATGATTGTGTCTGCCAAAGAGAAAACCAATGATATCCGACGAGATGCACAGGAGGCTTTAGCTCTTACGATGGCTGAAAACGCTGCCATTGTTTATGGTCAAGTGCTTTCTGCAGTAGAAATGGAGCACCTTCTGCAAGATTTATTCGCCACAAAGACCCCAGCGAGGACTCCAGATGGCAAATTAATCTATACAATTATTGAGGATAAAACGCTGAACGACTTCTTTTAGACCTTAAAAATGAGGTTTTTGGAGGTCAAAAATGTTAAAAAAAGCAAAATATTCGCTAAGAAAATCATTTTTTTTACATTTTTTTTGTTTTTGTAGCGCACGAATAAAGTAAAATACTTAACTTTGCATCCAGATTAGTGTGAAATAGTGCTTATACGGCAGATTATGCCAAGGTGCCTTCACCTGATAAAAGTGAAAAAAGTTTTAAGAAAATATTAATTATTGTTTTATTAAAAATTTGTTTTTATGAAAAAGTTAATGATGGCGTTGGCCTTTGTAGGTCTCTGTACTGCTGCTAATGCACAGTGCGATGAATTTGCAACTCCAACAACAAACAAGTACAGTGTTGCAACTAACTCTTTCTGGGCAAACTGGTATGTTCAGGCTGGTGTAGATGCTAACATTGTTAGTTCATGGGGCTATGGTAGCCTTTTGAAGAAGGACTGGCACGATGGTCGTACTTATGGTTTTGACCTCGCTTTCGGTAAATGGTTCACTCCAGGTATCGGTACTCGTCTGAAACTCAACTGGGAGAACGGTGCATTCTATCACGCATTCCGCAACCAGGATCACGTATGGGAAACTGCAGATCCTCACAAGGGTGGTTATGCAGGTCTCTATTTTGATACTGAGTTTAACATGAGCAACATCTTCTGCGGTTACAATGAGTCACGTGTTTGGAACCTCATTCTTTTCCCACGTATGGGTGTCATTCGCAATTTTGGTGCTAATTCTTATTCTCCTGTTCTTGGTGCAGGTCTCGAGTCTTCTTGGAAGATTGCAAAGCGTGTGAGCATCTATGCTGACGTTGCATATATGTTTGCAACAGAGGATTTCATTCCATATTACGGAAAGAAAAATAAGGCATGGCGTGCTAACAACATCGCCTCTATCGACCTCGGTATCACTTACAACATTGGTAAGACTGGTTGGTCAAAGGCTGTTTCTCTTGAGGATTACGAGGCTCTCTCTGCTGAGGCATGCGCTAAGCTCGCAGCTCTCCGTGCACAGCTCAAGGCTGAGCAGGATGAGAATGCACGTCTTCGTGCTGAGCTCGCTAAGTGGGCTAACCACAAGTGCCCAGAGGTTACAGGCAGTGTAACTACAGGTTCTACTTCTGTATTCTTCGACCTCAACTCTGCTAAGATCAACTCTAAGAAGGATCTCATCAACCTCGAGGCTGTTGCTGCTGCTGCTAAGAACACTAAGGCTACTGTTGTAGTAAGAGGTTCTGCTGATAGCAAGACTGGTTCTTCTGCTTACAACCAGAAGCTTTCTGAGACTCGTGCACAGGCTGTTGCTGACGAACTCGTTAGCCTCGGTGTAGACCGTGCTAAGATTCAGGTTTCAGGTGTTGGTGGTGTTGCTGAAGTTGAGCCATTCAACCTCAACCGTCGTGCAATCGTTACACTGAAGTAATTAGTGAATTATAGATAATATGGGGTGACATACCATGCGTATGTCACCCTTTTTTGTTGTTTTTTGTGTGTAGAGTAGAAAAAAAAGGTATTTTGTTTGGTCAGTTCAAATAAAAGTCGTACCTTTGCAGTGCTTTTGAGAAAAGAACGCTTGAGAGCTGTTGAAAATCGGGATGTAGTACAGTTGGTAGTATACTTGGTTTGGGACCAAGGGGTCGCACGTTCGAGTCGTGTCATCCCGACCAACAAAGGGCGCTTAGCTCAGTTGGTTCAGAGCGTCTGCCTTACAAGCAGAGGGTCGGCGGTTCGAATCCGTCAGCGCCCACCCAGTTGATGACAAGGTTTTTTCCTTGTCATCTTTTTTGTGATAAGTGTTATGATAAAAAAAGTAAAAACATTTCATGTTCCACGCTTCTTATTGTGTTTGTTCCACATAAAATTCGTATCTTTGCACTGAGAATTGAATGAAGGATTGATCGGGTTCATGAAGTGCCGATTTTATGTACTTGATTTGCTTGTTCATGAAGTTCTTTTGTATGTTTGAATTATTTGACAAGGAGAAATAGATATGAATAAGATTATAGCACTCGCTAATCAGAAGGGTGGTGTGGGTAAGACGACTACAGCTATCAACTTGGCAGCAAGTTTAGCGGCTATGGACAAGAAAGTACTGGTTGTTGATGCCGACCCACAGGCAAATGCTTCATCAGGATTAGGTGTTGATATACAAAAAGTTGATACGTCTATATATGATTGTATTGTAAGTTCTGTAGACCCGCATGAGGCCATCTACACTACGGATATCGATGGACTGGATGTGATTCCTAGTCACATAGATTTGGTGGGTGCGGAAATAGAGATGTTGAACTTGAACAAACGAGAGATGGTGTTGAAACGCATATTGGATCCATTGCGTTCGGAATACGATTATATATTGATTGATTGTTCCCCTTCTTTGGGTATTATCACGGTCAATTCGTTGACAGCAGCTGATTCTGTTGTCATCCCTGTACAATGTGAGTATTTTGCTTTGGAAGGAATCAGTAAGTTACTGAATACCATCAGAATCATCAAGTCAAAATTGAATGCAGATTTAGAGATTGAGGGTTTCTTGCTTACCATGTATGATTCTCGTCTGAAATTGGCCAATCAGATATATGGAGATGTAAAGAGGCATTTCCAGGAATTGGTGTTCAAGACAGTCATTCAACGCAATGTCAAGTTGTCCGAAGCCCCCAGTCATGGTATTCCTTGTATTTTGTATGATGCTACATCAAATGGCGCTAGGAATTATATATCTTTGGCCAAAGAGATTGTCGCACGTGAGAATAAATAATGGAATTGAATATACATAATCTATAATAGTAGAGATATCAATAGAAGATGGCAGTAAGAAAGAAATTTGGTCCAGCTTTAGGTCGTGGCCTTGATGCCCTCATTTCTACGGAGGATGTAAGGACTGAAGGCTCATCGACAATCAATGAGGTGGATATCAGTTTGATAGAGCGCAACCCTAATCAGCCACGTCGTGAGTTTGATGAAGAGGCTTTGCAGGAATTGGCAGATTCGATTGCGGAAATTGGTATCATTCAGCCCATCACTTTACGTGAGTTGGAAAATGGTCGTTATCAGATTATTGCTGGTGAACGACGTTGGCGAGCTTCTCAAATAGCAGGTCTTTCGTCCATTCCTGCCTATATTCGTACGGCCAGTGATGAGAATGTCATGGAGATGGCGCTGATTGAGAACATTCAGCGTCAAGACTTGAACTCCATTGAAATCGCATTGGCTTATCAGCATTTGATTGATGCCTATGGATTGACGCAAGAGAAGTTGAGTGAACGCGTCGGAAAGAAACGTGCAACCATCGCTAACTATTTGCGTCTGCTGAAGTTACCTGCACCTGTACAGGTGGCGATTCAACACCATAACATAGATACAGGTCATGCTCGTGCGCTGTTAGCTCTTGATGACCCTAAGGCACAACTGAAACTGTTTAAGGAGATTCAGGACAAAGGTTACTCTGTTCGTCAGGTTGAAGAGCTGATTAAGAATATCAATGAAGGAGATTTAGGGAAACCTGCTCGTACACAGTCTGTTGCAGTGTCGAAGCCGATGACCGAAGAGTTCGAGAACTTGCGTGAGGAACTTTCTCGTCAGATTGGTGCGGAGGCAAAAATTGCTTGTTCTCCAAGAGGTGGTGGCAAGATTACCATTCCATTCAAAGATGCAGATGACCTGCGACGTTTGGTTTCTCTGTTCAAAAAATAGTATAAGAGATAGATTTTGAGACATATAGCTCATACATATCGTTTTTATATCGCTTGTCTGCTGATGCTCCTTCCTTTGACGGTTTTCTCGCAAGAAATCGAGGAAGAAGGGAGTATGCCATTGGCACGTTCTCGTCGTGAAGGTAAAATACGAGTCGCAACAGATTCTTTGGCCGTTGACACGCTTCGTATGGGCAATGCCATCCTGACGGGAATCATTGATTCCGTACAAAGAGAAGACGAGTATGTCCGATTGATGGAACATCAAGACAGTTCTGCAGTCCGTTTTTCTCTTAATGCTGATTCTTTGCGGAAGTATATGAACCCCAAGAAGAACGACCGCTTTATTCCTGATCCAAAGAAAGCTTTATGGCTTGCCATTGTTATTCCTGGAGGTGGCCAGATTTATAATCGTAAATATTGGAAGCTTCCACTTGTTTATGGAGGTTTTTTGGGATGTGTGTATGCGATGACGTGGAATAATACCATGTATCGTGATTATTCTCAGGCATATATAGACATCACAGATAGTGATGAAAATACGAAAAGTTATGAGAATTTTATTCCTGCTCATTACGATGTCGAAGCCAATAAGACGCGCTTGCAGGATGTTTTTAGACGAAAGAAGAATTACTATCGCAGATTCCGCGATTTGAGCATATTTTGTATGATGGGTGTGTATGCATTATCCATTATTGATGCTTATGTGGATGCAGAATTGTCGAGTTTTGACATCAGTCGTGATTTGACGATGAAAGTTCATCCGACAATCATTCAAGAGAAATATTCAGCCATGCGAGCCTCTGGTCTGAGTTCTACTTCTTATGGCTTGCAATGTAGTTTTAGTTTTTGAAAACCAATTTATAAAGAGATATATGAATAAGAAAATTGTTGTTACATGTTTATCCGTATTGTTGGCTTCGTTGAGTTACGCTCAGGATGAAGTGTCTATTGTTGATGACAGCGTTCAGGCTGATGCTTTTGACATGCCGGAAGGAATGCTGATTAGCGAAGAGGAGTTGATGAATGAAGCTTCGAACATCAATACTCTGTCAGAAGGAACAGGGACGAGCCGCGTGTTATCCTATGACGATTCTGTGCTTGTGAGCCGTCTCTCTCGCATTCCTACCACGATAGAGATGCCTCTCAATGATGTCACTCGCAAGTTCATTGATACTTATAGCACACGCATGAAAGGCTCTGTTGCCATTATGCTGGGTTCAGCTAATTTCTATAATCCTATTTTTGAAGAGGCTTTGGAACGTTATGGATTGCCATTGGAGCTCAGATACTTGCCCGTAATAGAATCAGCCCTTCGTCCATCTGCCACATCAAGAGCGGGTGCTGCCGGTTTGTGGCAATTCATGATTGGTACAGGTAAGCGTTACGGACTTGAGGTGAACACGTTGGTGGATGAACGTCGTGATCCCATCAAATCCAGTGAGGCTGCAGCACATTATCTAAGTGACCTCTATGATATGTTTGGCGATTGGGGATTGGCTATTGCTGCCTACAATTGTGGAGAAGGAAATGTTCAGAAAGCTATCACCCGCTCAGGAAGTCAGGAAGGTGCAGACTTCTGGTCTGTCTACAATAGGCTTCCTCGTGAAACACGTGGTTATGTGCCGGCATTTATTGCTGCGACATACATCATGAATTATTATTGTGAACACGGTATTGTTCCTCATGAAGCTACACTTCCTCTGGAATCTGATACAGTCGTGGTTAGCCGTGAAGTTAGTTTTGCACAAATCGCTTCCAAATGCCATGTGTCTGTGGATGAGCTTCGTGCCATTAATCCTCAGTACCGCAAAGACATTGTTCCTGCCGATTACACGTTACGTTTGCCTGCAGGTTCCATCGAGGATTTCATTTTGTATGAAGATAGCATCTATGGTGGAAACGCTAAGGGTGGTGCGTTGGTATCAGGAACTCGTCGTTTGGTCACAGAAGATATAGAAAGCACTCCTTTGGAACAGACACCTGCAACTACGACGAGAAACACGTATGCTAGTAATAAGAAGTCATCGCGTTCAACTCGTTCGACGCGAACCCGTAAGCAGCAAACACGGAATGTGTCTGTGAAGAGTGGTGACACCCTTTCTTCCATTGCGAAGAAAAATGGTACTACAGTTGCAAAACTTCGCCAGCTCAATGGCATCAAGGGCGATATGATACGTCCTGGTCAGAAGGTACGCGTGAAATAGTCTGCTGCTTGTATGAGTGTTTTTGTATGGAGTATTAATAAATAAGAAAAGGAAAGCTTATGGATGACGTGATCATGTCCAATACGGAGCAAGAGGAACAACTGATAAACGCTGAGTTTCAGAAGTTGATAGATGCCTATTTAGCAAGTCCGCATCGTAAGAAAGTTGACCTTATTACAAAGGCTTTCAATTTCGCCAAACATGCACACAAAGGAGTGCGTCGTTTGTCTGGCGAACCATACATCATGCACCCCATTTCTGTAGCTCAGATTGTTTGTATCGAGATCGGATTGGGTTCAACGTCCATCTGTTCTGCCCTTCTTCATGATGTGGTGGAAGATACGGACTATACCGTCGAGGACATCGGGAACATGTTTGGTCCCAAGATTGCGCAGATAGTCGATGGACTGACCAAAATTTCTGGTGGTATCTTTGGTGATCATGCTTCTGCACAGGCAGAAAACTTCAAGAAACTGCTTCTGACGATGAGTGATGATATTCGTGTCATACTCATCAAGATTGCCGACCGTCTGCACAATATGCGTACCTTGGGAAGTCAGGCTGTGAATAAGCAATACAAGATTGCTGGTGAAACCCTTTATATCTACGCACCGCTTGCTAACCGTTTGGGTCTGAACTCCATCAAGACGGAATTGGAGGATTTGAGTTTCCGATTTGAACATCCTGATGAGTACAAAGAGATTGAAACGAAGTTGAAGGCCACACAGGCAGAGCGTGATACGGTCTTCGACCAATTCGCTGCTCCTATCCGTGCTCAACTGGATAGCATGGGGCTCTCCTACGAGATGAAGCAGCGTGTGAAGACGCCTTATTCGATATGGCGGAAGATGCAGACGAAGCATATCCCATTTGAGGAGATATATGACATCCTTGCCGCACGTATCATCTTTGAACCGCAGGATATTGATACGGAACTCAATGACTGCTTTAATATATACGTGCAACTATGCAAAATATACACCTCTCATCCCGATCGTACTCGTGATTGGGTCAGTCACCCGAAAGCCAATGGATATCAGGCCCTTCACGTCACGCTGATGTCCAAGCAAGGTGAGTGGATTGAGGTGCAGATACGCTCTCGTCGTATGGATGAGATTGCAGAGAAGGGCTTTGCAGCGCATTGGAAATACAAGGATGGAGACAAGACAGAAACATCTTCAGAGAGAGAATTGGACAAATGGCTCGCTACTATCAAGGAGATTCTTGATGACCCGCAGCCAGATGCGATGGATTTCTTGGACACCATCAAATTGAATTTGTTTGCTTCAGAAATCTTTGTCTTCACGCCGAAGGGTGATATTCGTACGATGCCAGCAGGTAGTACCACTCTTGACTTTGCCTTTAGCATCCACACGTTTGTGGGCAGCCATTGTATTGGTGCAAAGGTGAATCATAAGTTGGTGCCCATCAGTTATAAGCTGAATAGTGGTGATCAGGTGGAGATCCTTACTTCCAAATCTGTGCATCCCACCCGTGAATGGCTGAATATCGCCACCACAGCCAAGGCTACAACCAAGATCCTTTCCATTCTTCGCAAGGAGGAACGTGAGTTGCGCAAGAAGGGAGAACTGGATTTGGATGAATTCCTTGGCAAGAATGACATCATCAGGGATTCTTTGATTGTCGATAAGTTGTGTAAGTTCCATGAACTCTCCAAACCTGATGCACTGTTTGTTGCGATTGGAGAAGGCAAAGTGAAACTGGGTCGTGCAGACCTTGACATGCTGAAAGGTAAGGAAGAGTCTGGTGGTTGGAAGAAACTGTTCTCTTTTGGCAAAAAGACCGCAAAGCAGATCGCCAAGAAAAAGAATGTCGTGGGACCAAACTTCGACAAAAAGCAAACGCTGGTGTTGACTGAGGAAACCATTCAGAGTGATTATACACTTTCAGATTGTTGCAAGCCTATCCCAGGTGATGTGGTGATGGGTTATATTGATGATGACAAGCACATCGTCATCCATAAGGTGCAATGTCCTCATGCCGAGAAACTGAAAGCTAATCACGGCAATCGGATTTTGGCGGCAAAATGGGAAATGAGCCGCATGTCTTTGTTCCCAGTATCCATTCATGTGAAGGGCTTCGACAAATTGGGACTCTTGCACGAGATGACACAGGTGATTTCCCAACTTCATGGGGTCAATATCCGCAAACTTGAGGTGGAATGTGACGATGGCATCTTTGAATGTACGGTACAGATGTTTGTACATGACACCAAAGAAGTGGATGAAATCATTGAGGGTCTTCGTGCCATTCAGGACGTGAAAGAAGCCTCTCGTATATAAATACAAAGATAAATATAGAATGAGGAAAGACAATAATATGAATAGAAAATACGTTATAATGTGTGTGGTGGGCTTGGCGATGTCGCTGAACGGTCTTGCACAAAGAATCTCGTTTGACAAGACGGTCGTGAATGCAGGCTCTACCATTTGGAAGAAACCCGTGACGGCTGTGTTTAAGTTTACGAACAGGGACAAGACGCCGCTGCTGATTCGAGATGTTGATGCGGGTTGTGGGTGTTTGACTCCGAAATGGACAAGAGACCCGCTGTTGAAAGGTGATGATGGCGAGATCAGTATCACGTATGATGCGATGATGTTGGGACATTTCGACCGTTACATCGATGTCTATACCAATGCTGACGAAAAGCCTGTGCGCATTCGGATGAAAGCTTTGGTGAACAATGGCGAGAAGCGGACGCTTGAAGAACTCTATCCTTACAGCATCGATGAGATTCTGCTGAACACGAACAATGTGGAGTTCATGGACGTGAGTGCTGGCGATTCTGTCAAGGCGGAGATTGAGATTCTGAACAATGGTTCGACCGTCTATACTCCGATGCTGATGCACCTGCCATCCTACATCACAGCTGAATATGTGCCGGAGATGATTGCGCGAGGTCGTCGTGGAAAGATTGAACTGACGCTTCATAGCGACAAGTTGCAGGATTTGGGTTTGAATCAGACCAGCATTTATCTAGCGCGATTCTCTGGCGACAAGGTGAGCTCTAACAATGAGATAGCGGTCTCGGCTGTACTGCTGCCCGATCTGCATTTCGCTGAAGAATTTGCCAAGAAGCCTAACTTCCAGATTTCCACCACGGAACTGGACATCGGCAAGTTAGGGAAGAAAACCAAGCTAACAGGGCAGGTGAAGTTGAGCAATAAGGGAAATGGCGTGCTGAAGCTGAACAAGATACAGGCCTTCAACCAAGCCATCACAGTGTCTCTGCCAAAGACGGAGTTGCAGCCAGGCGAGGAGGTGAAGATGCTGGTGACCGTAGATGCCCGCTTCCTGGGAATGTCGAAAGCGCAGCCCCGTGTGCTGATCATCACCAACGATCCACGTCACCCCAAAGAGGTGGTGAATGTGCACTTCGAGAAGTGAATGAACATGACCGAATCCATTCATGATACATGATTAGGTCGATTCATGATACATGATTAGGTCAATTCATGATACATGATTGAATTCATTCATGAACATGACCAAATCCATTCATGATGATGACAGGTTAAAGTTAAGATTATAGTTAAGATTCATACAATATGGAACATCCAGAGAACAGCGCTGAATATGCCGGCTTGCAGGTCAATGCAGGTGTGGAACAGCCATCCATCGTGAACCCTTATCTCAAGCAGATGAGGAAGAAGAGGCAGAAGTTATTCACTCCTGCCGAATATGTTGATGGTATTCTGAAAGGGAACGTCAGCATGCTGAGTCAGGCTGTTACTCTGATTGAGAGCGTCTTGCCCGAACATCAGGCCATCGCTCAGGAAGTGATCGAGAAATGCCTTCCATATTCTGGAAACTCTGTCAGAATCGGCATCAGCGGTGTGCCTGGAGCAGGTAAGTCCACCAGCATTGATGCGTTTGGCGTGCATCTGTTGGAGAATTACGGAGGCAAGTTGGCAGTGCTGGCGATTGACCCTTCTTCTGAAAAGACCAAGGGTAGCATCCTGGGCGATAAGACCCGTATGGAGAAGCTCGCAGTTCATCCCAAGTCCTTTATTCGTCCCAGTCCGACAGCGGGCAGTCTGGGTGGTGTGGCTCGCAAGACCCGTGAGACCATCATCCTATGCGAGGCGGCTGGCTACGACAACATCTTTGTCGAGACGGTGGGTGTGGGACAGAGCGAGACGGCCTGCCATTCGATGGTCGATTATTTTCTGCTGATTCAGTTGGCTGGTACTGGTGATGAACTGCAGGGCATCAAACGTGGCATCATGGAGATTGCCGACGGTATCGTCATCAATAAGGCTGATGGCAGCAATGTGGACAAGGCGGAATTGGCAGCGTCCCATTTCCGGAATGCGCTCCATCTCTTCCCTGTGCCCGACAGCGGTATCGTGCCTGAAGTGATGTGCTATTCAGGATTTTACGAATTGAATATCGACAAAGTGCTCGAGATGATTTTCCACTATATCAATCAGGTGAAGGAGAACGGCTACTTCCAGTATCGCCGCAATGAGCAGTCGAAGTATTGGATGTATGAGAGCATCAACGAACATTTGAGGAACAGTTTCTACTATAATCCAGCTATCAAGCAGATGATTGGCGATATGGAGAAAGAGGTGTTGGGTGGACAAATCACCTCGTTTGTGGCAGCAAAGAAACTCTTAGACACTTATTATGAGACACTTAAATAAATACATCATCAGCATGGCACTCCTGCTCTTGTCCATGTTTTCGTGGGCACAAGATGGGAAACTTGGGTATCAGTTTTTGCATATCCCTGTCAGCGCTCACTCTGCGGCATTGGGTGGTGCCAACATCAGCATTGTCGAGGATGATGCCAGTATGATGTGGACCAATGCGGCCATGTTGACAAATGTGTCCGATAATAGTATTATGCTGGGATACAACTCCTACATCCGTTCCAGCAACCTGATGTCGGCTGGTTACACCAAGGCGATAGGGGAGAGAGGCACTTGGGCGTTGGGTGCTCAGATGCTGGACTATGGCAAGATGGATGAGACGGATGAGCAGGGTACTGTCATTGGAAGTTTCTCTGCCAAAGACCTGAATTTTCAGACTTCCTATTCTTATTTATTGAGTGATTACTGGAGTGGTGCCATTGTCGCCAAAGTTTTGTTGTGCAACTATGCCAACTATTCCAGCACTGCCCTTGGTGCTGATTTGGCATTGAATTACTTTGACGACGAGCATGGTTTCTCGTTTTCTGCTGTGGGTCGTAATTTGGGTGGAGAGATCAAGTCGCTCTACGACGATGGAAGCAAGCAGACGTTGCCGTTCGACTTGTCCTTTGGCTTGAGCAAGGATTTTGCCAATGCTCCCTTGCGTGTGTCGCTGACTGCCGATGATGTGACCCATTGGGACGATGTGAATTTCATCCAGCATTTCGTTTTGGGTGCGGACATCCTTCCATCCAAGAACACGTGGGTGGCACTGGGCTACAATTTCCGTCGCGCTCACGAGATGAAGGTGCAAGACAAGGCTCATTGGGCTGGTTTCAGCATTGGCGCAGGACTGAATGTGAAGAAATTTAAGGTGGGTGTCGCCTATGGCAAGTACCATATTGCAGCATCCTCCCTTGTAATAAATGCAGCTTTTTCATTATGAAGAAAATCATTATTGCGATAGATGGCCATTCGAGTTGCGGAAAGAGCACGATGGCCAAACAGTTGGCGAAAGAAATAGGTTATGTGTATGTTGATACGGGTGCGATGTATCGTGCTGTCACGCTCTATGCGATGCGCAACGGTATGTATCCCGATGCAGGCATTCAGGAAGAAGCGTTGAAAGCCGCTATAGATGCTGGCAAGATCCTGATCACCTTCAGGTTCAATGCCGAGACCGGCCGTCCTGACACTTATCTGAATGGGGAGAAAGTGGAAGATGAAATTCGTCAGATGGAGGTGAGCAACCGTGTGAGCCCTATTGCCGCTCTGCCCTTTGTGCGTGCTCTTTTGACTGAACAGCAGCAGGCGATGGGCAAGGAGAAGGGCATTGTGATGGACGGTCGTGACATCGGTACAGCCGTCTTTCCGCAGGCCGAGATGAAGGTTTTTGTCACAGCTTCTGCAAAAGTGCGTGCAGAACGTCGCTACAAAGAACTGTTGGAAAAGGCCAAGACGCAGGAAGAATTGGCAGCCCTGAATTTTGACGAGGTGTTGAAGAATGTGGAGGAGCGTGACTATATTGACTCCCATCGCGAAGTGGCACCTCTCCGTCAGGCTGAGGACGCTTTGGTGTTGGACAACTCTAACATGACGCGTGAAGAACAAAGCGCTTGGCTTCTGGAGAAATATAAAGAAATCGTGGCAGAATAAAAAGAGAACGATGCTGATAGAGATTGACGAAGGGTCGGGCTTCTGCTTTGGTGTGACGACAGCCATCAAGAAGGCGGAGGAGGAACTGGCAAAGAGTGATTCGCTCTATTGCTTGGGTGACATTGTGCACAATGGTCGTGAGGTGGAGCGGTTGAAACGTATGGGCTTGATGACGGTAGAGCACGCTGACCTCGAATCCCTGCACGACACCAAGATGCTCCTTCGGGCACATGGTGAGCCGCCACAGACTTACCAAACGGCCAAATCTCAAAATATCAGTTTGATAGATGCCACATGTCCTGTGGTGCTCAATTTGCAGAAACGCATCCGTAAAGCATACGAGGCAGGAGGACAGATTGTCATCTACGGCAAGAATGGACACGCTGAGGTGGTGGGACTCGTGGGACAGACCGAAGGTACGGCTATCGTCATTGAGAGTTTGGAAGATGCCAAAAAACTGGACTTGAGTCGTGACATCCAACTGTTCTCTCAGACCACCAAATCCTTGGAGGGCTTCCGTGAAATCGTCAGTTACATTGAGGCACACATGCAAGAAGGTGCTCACTTCCAATATTTCGACACTATCTGTCGTCAGGTTGCTAATCGTATTCCCAACATCATGGAGTTTGCTTCGAAACACGATGTCATACTCTTTGTGTGTGGTAAGAAAAGTTCTAATGGAAAGGTGCTGTACAACCAGTGCTTGTCGGTCAATTCACGTACCTATATGATTGATGATCCTGCTGAGATTGATTACCAATGGTTTGAGGGCATTGAATCTATTGGTATTTGTGGAGCGACCAGCACACCCAAGTGGCTGATGGAAGACTGTAAAAAGAGAATTGAAGAACAACTGATTGGTACAGGAGGAAAAGAATGAGCAAGTTGGATTATGAAATCATTGAGTTGCCTAAGATTGTTGACCCACGGGGCAATCTGACGGTAGCTGAGCAGATGAAGAATGTGCCCTTCGACATCAAACGCGTCTATTGGACGTATGATGTGCCAGGTGGAGAGAGTCGTGGAGGACATGCCCACAAGGTGCTCTACCAGTTGGTGGTGGCGATGAGCGGCAGTTTCACAGTCACCCTCGACAATGGTGAAGAGCGTGAGACCATCCTGCTCAATCATCCTTGGCAAGGATTGCTCATCAAGCCTGGCATGTGGCGAACCTTGGATGACTTTTCCAGTGGCGCGGTGTGTATGGTGCTCGCCTCTGAACTGTATGAAGAAGATGACTATATCTACGACTACGATGAGTTCTTAAACTATAAAAGATGTTTGAAATAAGAAGATATACCCCAGCAGACAAACCGCTTTGGGACAAGTATGTGGCGAAAGCAAGGAACGCAACTTTCCTCTTCTATCGCGACTATATGGACTACCATAGCGATCGCTTCGAAGACCATTCGTTGCTGTTCTTCGTGGGGCATCATCTTCACTCCATTCTGCCAGCCAACATCGTGGGCACGACCCTCTATTCCCATCAGGGTTTAACCTATGGAGGTCTGCTGATGGACACAGAGGTTACTTCTGCTGATGTCATCCAGCTGTTCAAGGAACTCAATCCGTATCTGCATCAATGCGGTATCCGTAAGGTGGTTTATAAACCCGTTCCGTGGGTCTATCACCAGTTGCCTTCTGAGGAAGATCTCTATCCGCTCTTCTGGATTTGTAAGGCACGTTTGGTTACACGCGACATCGGCACGGTCATCTTCTTGCAGCAGCATCTGCGTTGGCGCAAAGACCGCCGACGTCGTTTGCGTCGGGCACAAGAGGCTGGGGTAGAGGTGGTTCGTACTGACGATTTTACTCCCTTTTGGCAAGTGTTGGAGGAGAATCTGATGAATCGTCATCAGGTGCATCCTGTTCATTCCTTGCAAGAGATGGAACTCCTCCACCAGCGTTTTCCCAAGAACATCATTCAGTACAATGCCTTTCTCAATGGGCAAATAGTAGCAGGTATGACCTTCTACGTGACACCTCAAGTGGTGCATGGTCAGTACTGCTCTTCTAATGATATTGGCAAAGAGTTTGGGGCTGTTGACGCTATCCACGATTACGTGATGCATCACGATTTCCCAGACTACCCCTATATGGATTTCGGACGTTCGACCGAGGGCGACGGCTCCATCCTTAACGAAGGACTGGTGGCACAGAAAGAAGGCTTTGGTGGACGAACGATTTGTTATGACACTTACGAGTGGGACGTATGAAGATACCCTATCTGGATTTGAAGGACGTGACGGCACTGCATCAAGCTGAGATCCAGCAGGCTGTGTCAGAGGTGGTAGGTAGCGGCTGGTACCTGCAAGGACGTGCTTTGCAGCAGTTCGAGCAGCACTATGCTGCCTATATTGGCACCCGTTTCTGTGTGGGTGTCGCAAACGGACTGGATGCCCTGACACTCACACTAAGAGCCTACAAGGAGATGGGACGTTTACATGAAGGTGATCAGGTTCTTGTGCCAGCCAATACATTCATTGCCACCGTCTTGGCTGTCACGGAAAATCAACTGATCCCCGTCTTTGTGGATGTGGATGCAGATACCCTTGATCTCAACCTCGAGTCACTCGAATCATCCATCACGTCCAAGACCAAGGCGCTTATGCTTGTACACCTTTACGGACGCTGTACCTACAACGAACGCATCAAGACCTTGTGCGAGACCCACAACCTCCTGCTCATCGAAGACAATGCCCAAGCTCACGGCTGTATCTACAAATCTGCCCAGCCAACACTCAACTGTCTACACTCAACTGTCAACTATAAAACCGGTTCCCTTGGTCATGCCGCCTGTCACAGTTTCTATCCAGGCAAGAACCTTGGCGCTTTAGGTGATGGAGGTGCTGTGACCACCAATGATGAGGCTTTGGCGCAGATGATATGTTCGATGGCCAACTACGGCTTTTCAGAGAAATATGTGGCCACCTACAAAGGGCGAAACAGCCGACTTGACGAGGTGCAGGCTGCTGTACTTGATGTGAAATTGAACTATCTTGACCAAGAGAATCAGAGGAGGATAGACATCGCGCGTACTTATTATAAATGTATCAAGAACGAGAACGCGCGCCTGCCTAAGCTGATGGACAACGGCGACAACGTCTATCATATTTTCCCCGTCTTCACCTCCCACAGAGACCAATTGAAGCAACACTTGCAGGACAGAGGCATCGGCACCCTCATCCATTACCCGATTCCTCCTCACCTTCAAGGCTGCTATAAGGAATACAACAACCTTTCCCTGCCTGTCACAGAGCGACTTGCCAAAGAAGAACTGAGTTTGCCGCTCAATCCGACCATGACCGACGAAGAAGTGATGTACGTAGTGGAAACCCTAAACTCGCAATTCTAAACTCTCAACTATACAACTATGGCTGAAATCAAAACCATCGGAATCATCACCTCGGGCAATGATGCCCCAGGCATGAACAGCGCCATCCGTGCTGTCACTCGTGCTGCCATCTATAACGGATTCAAAGTGAAAGCCATCTATTATGGCTACAAAGGACTCATCGAAGGAAACATCGTCGAGTTCCAGACTCAGAGCGTCAGCAACATCATCCAGTACGGAGGCACCATCCTCAAGTCCTCACCCTCCAAGGAGTTCAAGAATCCAGAGGGGCGTAAGAAGGCATACGAAAATCTTGTTAAGGAAGAGATTGACGCTCTCGTCGTTATTGGTGGTGACGGTACCATCCAAGGAGCACGCATCTTTGCACAGGAGTTCGACTTTCCTTGCATCGCTATTCCTGCTACTATCGACAATAACCTCTGTGGTACAGATACTACCATCGGTTATGACACCGCACTCAACACCATCATGCAGACGGTCGATAAGATACGTGACACAGCCACTAGCCATTCACGCCTCTTCTTTGTCGAGGTGATGGGTGATGGTGCAGGTTTCCTGGCTCTCAACAGTGGTATAGCCTCTGGAGTTGAAGAAGCCATCGTGCCAACAGTGGAAGTTGAAGATGAACAACTTAAACATTTTATCCAAAAGGGATTTCGAAAGACAAAAGAATCATCCATTGTTCTTGTCGCAGCCAATGAAAAGACGGGTGTGGCCATGCACTATGCCGAGCTGGCCAAGAATCAATATCCTGACCTTGATGTGCGCGTCTCTATCATCGGACATGCCCAGCGTGGAGGTCATCCAACGGCACACGACCGCATCATCGCCAGTCGCATGGGAGCAGCTGCCATCCAGGCTATCCAGAAAGGATTGCGTAATGTGATGGTGGGTATCGACAATGACGAAATCGTCTATGTGCCTTTCTCGCGAGCCATCAAGGAGAATCGAGCCATCGACCACAACCTGCTCGACATCCTCCACAATATCTCCATCTAAACACAAAAAGGGCAAGCGACTGTCGCTTGTCCTTTTGTTTTCCTTTTTTATAATTCCCCTTCAGCGGGCTTGCCGCAACCGACTCACCACTCAAACTTGATTCCTGAGAACTTCCCAGGATAACGCGTCATAATCATATTAACTAGCTTGTAAACGAGATGCAGCTTCGTTTGTCTGCCAGGCGTGTAATTCTCGCGCCATGTCTGTTGGAAGCAGACCTTTGACCCCTTCTCGTGCACATAGAATTTGACACGCTTATTGTCCTCATTCACATCCTGTTCCGTGTAGTGATAGATACAAGAGGCTTCAGCATTCCCATGCACAGCCCTCAAACAGTGATGCCACGTGTCCACCTTCTTTCCGCAGACATCGTCAAGAATCTCATTGGCAAGCTCAGCAGCAGCCTGCTCATTCTCTGTTTCTAACAAAATATTCATGTTTTGGTAACTTTAATACGTTGCAAAGGTATTATATTCGATGCAAAGTTACTATTTTCTTTCAGAACAAACGAAATATCTTACAAAAAAATCTCTTTTTACCCACTTTTGTGCTCATTTCATCGTGCAGCTGTGCATAAAATATTTAAAAATAAACAACAGATTATGGCAAACAATCTCCCGCTTTTGTGTAACTATCAACATGAATTTGTGTAAGAAGTTGGGACTTGATGAGGACTTCTACTCGGTGAGCATTCCCCTTGGCGCCACCATTAACATGGATGGTGCAGCCATCACCATCACGGTGATGACGTTGGCTGTGGCGCATACGGTGGGTGTGGATGTGTCGTTAACGTCTGCACTCTTCCTTTGTGTCATTGCCACCTTGGGAGCCTGTGGCGCGTCTGGTGTTGCTGGTGGCTCGTTGCTGCTGGTGCCTATGGCTTGTTCGTTCTTCAATATAGGTAACGACGTGGCAATGCAGGCTGTGGCTGTGGGGTTCATTATCGGTGTGATACAGGACAGTGTGGAAACAGCCCTCAATTCCAGCGGTGATGTCTTTCTTACCGCCACCGCAGATTATTATGACAGGAAAAATAAAGAAAAAATGTGATTATGAATAGTTTTTTCACTTTTCATTTTTCATTTTCACATAAAATTCGTACTTTTGCACCGCATTTGGTTCTCCCCCACATCAGAAATAGGGTGGTGTGGCGACGGAGCTAAGATGGGAATGGGGTGAAAATCTCCGACATTACCCGATGCTGTGAGTCCTTATAACAGGTTGCCAACAGTGTCACTGGAGTCAAAGCGGCGTCTGGCGGACAAGGCTTTGAAATCTTCGGGAAGGCCGCGCACTTGTAGGATGAGTCAGAAGACCTGCCAATGCCATTTGCGACGTTCGTCTGCGGGATTACGGACTGCGTTTTACAATAATTATATAGTATGATGAATTGCCGTGTGTCAGCGAAGCTGTACCGAGGGTGTCCTATGTTGGGATGTCCCCGTATGGTGTGTCTGTCGGACGGTGGAGATGTAAAGAATAAATCAAAATAAATATCATTAAAGTGTTGTAAATGCCGAGTGCCCCAGCAGTGATGCTCGGGCACTCAAATGTGAAAATTCTAATTAAAAACTATATGTCAATCTTTAACAGCAAACTGTTCCATTTGCATTTGTTCAGCAGGTTGGAACCACAGAGAGGAGGAAGGTTCGGCAACAAGTTGTCGAAGAGGTTTAACAACAAGGCGTTCATCGCGTCACTCATTTCCATCATTGCGACGGTGGTGGTGGCGTGTCTGCCTACAGATTCTTTCGGTATCGATGGACTGACTGTGGTGCAGCAGCGCATCATTGCCCTTTTCGTCTTTGCCACGCTGATGTGGTTGACGGAGGCAATTCCCGCATGGGCAACGTCGGTGTGTTTGATTTGTATGTTGTTGTTCGCAACCTCGGATAGTGCCTTGAGTTTCTATTCTTCAGGCTTGGAGAAGTCTGAACTGCTCAGCTACAAAGTGCTGATGGCAACATTTGCCGACCCTATCATCATCTTGTTCTTAGGTGGCTTCGTGTTGGCCATTGCTACGACGAAGAGTGGTCTGGACGTGGTGATGGCTCGTTATTTGCTGAAACCTTTCGGTAAAAAGAGTGAGGTGGTGCTTTTGGGCTTCATCCTCATTACGGGCTTGTTCTCTATGTTCATCAGTAATACGGCTACAGCAGCCATGATGCTTACGTTCCTGGCTCCTGTGTTCAAGGCACTTCCTGCTGACGGTAAGGGTCGTGTGGCCTTGACGTTGGCGATTCCATTGGGTGCCAATATTGGTGGTATTGGTACACCTATCGGTACACCTCCTAACATGATTGCGCTGAAGTATCTGAACGATCCAGAGGGTATGAACCTCAACATCGGCTTTGGCGAATGGATGATGTATATGGTGCCAATGACGCTCATTCTGCTGGTCTTCGGATGGTGGTTGCTGCTCAAACTCTTCCCCTTCAAGCAGAAGACGATTGAATTGAATATCGAAGGCCATATCCAGCACAACTGGCGTACGACGGTGGTCATCATCACGTTCATCGTGACGATTCTCTTCTGGTTGCTCGACAAGGTGACAGGTGTGAATGCCAACACAGTAGCGATGCTTCCTATCGCTGTATTTGCTGCTACAGGTGTCATCACGGCAAAAGACCTTCAGGGAGTCAACTGGAGTGTGCTTTGGATGGTGGCAGGAGGTTTCGCTTTGGGTGTTGCGTTGAATGAGTCAGGTTTGGCAGAGAACGCAATCCAGAGCATTCCATTCGGTCAGTGGTCACCACTTGTGATTCTCATCATTGCCATGCTGGTGTGCTACGCCATGTCGAACTTCATCAGCAACACTGCCACAACGGCGCTGCTCGTGCCTGTGCTCGCTGTGGTCTGCAAGGGTATGGGTGACCGCCTCGATAGCATTGGTGGTGTGACCACGATGCTCATCGCCATTGCCATCACCGCATCTGTGTCGATGTGTCTGCCTATCAGTACACCTCCAAATGCCATTGCGCACTCTACCGGTCTGGTGAAGCAGAGCGAGATGCTGAAGGTGGGTATCGTGATTGGTGTTGTAGGTATGTTGCTGGGATACTTCACCCTGCGTTTGATGTAAAATATATTATATGATCAGAAAGATATTAGTAGCGAATCGTGGGGAGATTGCCATCCGTGTGATGCGCAGCTGTTATGAGATGGGTATCCGTTCGGTGGCTGTCTATAGCTCTGCTGACCGTCTGTCGCGCCATGTGCTCTTTGCCAATGAGGCGGAGTGCATTGGTGGGGCTGCCAGCAGCGACAGTTACCTGAACATTGACCACATCCTGGAGGCTGCACGGAAGCACAAGGTGGATGCCATTCATCCTGGCTATGGTTTCCTCTCGGAAAATTCAGAGTTTGCACGTCGCTGTGAAGAGGAGGGCTTCATCTTTATCGGTCCCCGTCCAGAGACGATGGAAGAGATGGGCGACAAGATTAGTGCCCGTCGCAAGATGATAGAGGCAGGTGTACCTGTGGTGCCTGGTACGGAAGAACCGCTGAAATCGGCAGAAGAAGCCGTTGAGGTGGCAAAGAAGATTGGCTTCCCTGTGATGCTGAAAGCGTCGATGGGAGGTGGCGGTAAGGGTATGCGCCTCATTGAGAAAGAAGAGGATGTGGTGGAGATGTACAATGCTGCCAAGAGCGAGGCCATGTCGGGCTTTGGTGACGATACCGTGTATATCGAGAAGTTCGTGGAAGAACCTCATCACATCGAGTTCCAGATTTTGGGTGACAAACATGGCAACGTCATTCACCTTTTCGACCGCGAGTGCTCTGTGCAGCGTCGTCATCAGAAGATTGTGGAAGAAAGTCCAAGTCCGTTCATTGACTACAACCTGCGTATGGAGATGGGAGCCAAAGCGGTGGCTGCTGCCCGTGCTGTGGGTTATGAAGGAGCAGGAACGATTGAGTTCCTCGTGGACAAATACCACAAATTCTACTTCTTGGAGATGAACACACGCCTGCAGGTGGAGCATCCCATCACGGAGGAAGTGGTGGGCATCGACTTGGTGAAGGAGCAGATCCTCATTGCCGACGGTCAAGAACTGCGTTACCGTCAGGAGGATATCCGTCAGCGGGGTCATGCCATTGAGTGCCGTATCTGTGCAGAAGATACGGAACACAACTTCATGCCTTCACCTGGTGTGATTCAGCAACTGACTGAGCCACATGGTATAGGTACGCGTATTGATTCGTATGTGTATGAGGGCTATGAGATTCCTGTGCATTACGATCCGATGATTGGTAAGCTCATCGTGTGGGCAACCAGTCGTGAATATGCTATTGAGCGTATGCGTCGTGTGCTCTATGAGTATAAGATTACGGGGCTGACAACTAATATCCGTTACCTGCGTCGCATCATCGATGTGCCCGACTTCAAACAAGGTAACTACAACACCTACTTCATCGAGAGAAACCAAGACAGGCTACGTCCTCGTCCAGGCTTCAAGAATGATTCAGAGCCGATGGCTGTCATTGCGGCATACATAGACTATCTGATGAACCTCGAAGAGAATAAACCCACTACGCCCACAGCGGAGAATACGGCAATCAGTCGCTGGAGGGCATTCGGATTGCAGAAAGGAGTGTTGAGAGTCTGATGGAAATACAAGTAGGAAATAAGACCTTGGAGGTGACCCTGCTGAGCAAGGAGGGCAACCAAGTGAAGATTGACATCGACGGTAAGGTGTATGACGTAGATGTGGCCATGCTGCAAAACGGCACATGCTCGCTCATCTACGACGGCAACTCGTACAATGCAGAACTCATTCGTGAGAGTGGGGAGAAGCACTATCGTGTGAACCTCAACTATTCTACCTATCAGATTGATATGCTCGACTCGCAGGCGAAGTATATGAAGATGCGTCGTGGTGGCTCTCAGGAGTCTGTACAGGCGGATGTGATCACCGCGCCGATGCCTTGCAAGATTGTGAACATCTACGTGAAGCCGGGCGACACGCTGAAGGCTGGTGACACGGTGCTCACGATGGAGGCGATGAAGATGCAGTCGAACTATAAAGTCAATGCCGACTGCACCGTGAAGGATGTGTTAGTGAATGTGGGCGACAGCGTCCGTGTGGAACAGGCGCTCATTCGATTGGAGTTATAATTGGGAGCAAGGGGCAAGGAGCAAGGGGCGAGAGGATACCTTGCACGTTAGGAACTCAATAGCCAACATTCCTCTTGCCCCTTGCCCCTAAAAACTATAAAAAAAGAAAACAATGAATAAACTCACTGCAAGAGAAAGAATAGAGACGCTGCTTGATCGTGGCACCTTCGTGGAGATGGACAAGCACGTGGTGCATCGTTGCAATGACTTCGGCATGGAGAACAAGCGCATCGAGGGCGACGGTGTCATTTCTGGTTATGGCAAGATAGATGGACGCATCGTCTTTGTCTATGCCTTTGACTTTGCCGTGCTGGGTGGTTCGCTTTCTGCCGCCAATGCGCAGAAGATTGCGAAGGTTCAGGACTTGGCACTGAAGAACGGAGCGCCCATCATCGGACTGAATGACTCGGGTGGGGCACGTATTCAGGAAGGTGTGGAGAGTCTGACAGGCTTTGCACATATATTCAGAAGGAATGTGATGGCATCGGGTGTCATCCCACAAATCAGTGCCATTCTCGGTCCCTGTGCCGGTGGTTCGTGCTACTCGCCAGCACTGACGGACTTCATCCTGATGGTGAAGGAGCAGAGCCAGATGTTTGTAACGGGCCCGAACGTGGTGAAGGCTGTGACGAATGAGGATGTGGATAAGGAAACCCTGGGTGGTGCGATGACCCACAACAGTGTGAGTGGTGTGAGCCATTTCATTTGCAACAGCGATGAAGAGACCCTGATGACCATTCGTGAACTGATTGGTTTCATCCCCTCAAACAACATGGAAGATGCCCCTGTGCATCCCGTTACTGACGAGGTGACACGTATCTGCCATGAGCTGGACAATGTGGTTCCTTCCGACCCCAATGTGCCTTACGACATTCGCAACATCATCGAACCTGTCTGCGACCAGCAGTACTTCTTCGAGATTCAGCCAGAGTTCGCCAAGAACATCGTCATTGGTTTCGGACGTATGGCGGGGCGTACCGTTGGTTTTGTAGCCAACCAGCCTAACTTCTTGGCAGGTGCCCTCGACATTGACGCCTCCGACAAGGCTGCCCGTTTCATCCGCTTCTGCGACTGCTTCAACATCCCCCTCATCGCTGTGGAGGATGTGCCAGGCTTCCTGCCAGGTGTGCAGCAAGAGCACAACGGTATTATTCGTCATGGTGCCAAGATTGTCTATGCCTTTGCTGAGGCGACGGTCCCCAAGATTACGCTGATCACTCGTAAGGCTTATGGTGGTGCATACATCGTGATGAACTCGAAGTGCATCGGTGCTGACGTGAACCTAGCATACCCCACGGCTGAAATCGCTGTGATGGGAGCAGAGGGAGCATGTAATATCCTCTATCGCAAGGCTACGCCAGAAGAGCGTGCTGAGAAGATTGAAGAATACCGTCAGAAGTTCGCCAACCCCATGCCTGCAGCACAATTGGGCTACATCGACGAGATCATCTCGCCATGTGACACCCGCCTGCGCCTGATTCAGGCATTGGAGATGTCGCGCAACAAGAATCAGAGCAATCCTCCTAAGAAGCATGGAAATATGCCTTTATAAATCATCAATAGTTTATTAACATTATTATCTAAAAACTAAAGCAAAATGAAAAAGATTTTTTTATCTTTCGCTGTGCTGGCAATGAGCATGGCAATGTTTACATCATGTAGCGATGATGACAACGAGAATGTGAAACGCCTGGATTTCGAGGGCGGCCAGTGGGCTTCTCTGATTGACAATCCACAGTATGGTGGTACGTTGCTCTATGGCGATGGTGGCACAACACCTGTTTCTTATTCTTGGTCAGACGCAAATTCAAAACTCACCAGCTCACTCACAGCTGCACGGGGTGGTCTTTATGGATACTCAGAAGGTGGTGTTGCCATCAGTAACTACATTGATGACAACATTGCAGAACATGCCACATACAACTATCAGTTGGCTGTGCCAAAGAGCAATGGTTCTGCTAACTTCGCTGTGGTTTATTGCGATGCCTCAATCTCATTTACAGATGGTGTGGCTCGTGTCATCAAGTCTATGGATGTTTCTCCAACAACTTATCAGTTGGGTTCATCTAAGAATGGCGATGGCTATGCAAAGGCTTTGACAGAGAAAGGTGATTTCTTGACGTTGACCATTACTGGTTACAAAGGCTCTACTGAGACAGGAACAGTTACTGTCGATATGGCTAAGGATGGTACATTCTTGGAGTCATGGAAGACCATTGACCTCAGTTCTCTGGGTGAGGTGACTAAGCTCGGCTTCACGATGGATGGTAGCGACAAGTCTTCATATGGTGTAAAGCATCCTAAGTACTTCGCATTTGACAATGTAGCAGTTAAGTTCTAATCTTATTGATGCAACTCAAAAATTTCTTTACATACATGCTGCTGTCGGCTTCATTGCTGACGGCGGCATGCAGTGGTTCTGACGAAGGGACTGAAGAAGAGTCTTTTTCTTCGGCAGAGCAGGGTGTGTTCGTGCTTTGCGAGGGGAACTTCAACTCTGGCAATGCCACGCTGTCCTATTATGACCCAGAGACGAAGAAGGTGGAGAATGGTGTGTTTCAGCGTGCTAATGGCAGAAAGCTGGGTGATACAGGGCAGAGCATTATTTTGAAGGATGGGGTGGTGTATATCGCTGTGGAGAACTCGGGCATCATCTGGGGTATTGATGCTGAGACGTTTCGTGTGAAGGGGCAAGTGACGACGACTGGTACGCAAATCATCAATCCTCGATATGTGCATTTTGTGAGCGACACGAAGGCATACGTGACCGACCTCTATTCACCCTATATCAATATCATCAATCCCAAGACATTTACGTGGACTGGGGCTATCTCCACCAAACAAGCGGAAAGTCGGGGTTATTGCTCCACAGAGGAGATGGTGCAGGTGGGACGATATGTCTATACCAATTGCTGGTCGTACAGCAACAAGCTTTTGGTCATCGATACGGAGACGAACGAGATGGTGCAGGAAATCACGTTGAGCAGTTGGCAACCCAAGTCGATGAAAGCAGACAAGAACGGGAAGCTTTGGGTGATTACCGATGGAGGCTATTCAACGGAAGACGAAAGCTTTAGTGACAATGTACCGCATCTCTATCGTGTTGATGCTGAGACCGGTGCTGTGGAAATGGATCAGGCGCTCGATACGGATGAGGCCAATGTGCAGATAGAGATGAATGGAACGAAGGATGTACTTTACATCATCAATAATGACATCTATAAAATGAATATCACAGCCAGTCATCTGCCTGTGCGACCTTTCATCGAAGCACCCAAGGATGCCAATGGACGTCGCCACAAGCTGTATGGCATTGGGGTGAATCCTCGCAATGGGGACATTTATGTGGGTGATGCGGTCGATTACAGCCAGGCAGGAGTGGTCTATCGCTATGATGCCAATGGACAGTTGGTTGACCAGTTCCGGGTAGGCATCAACCCTAATCATTTTGCATTTAAGTAAACGAAACGAATATGAAAACAATACAATCGCCCAGCATATGGGATGTTCTGATAAGAAATGCCTGCCACATGGGCTGGTTGATGGCTGTTGTGCTGATGCTGACGGCTTGTAGTGATAACGATGGTGGTGGACAGAGCGGTCAGTTGCCCACCATCACATTCCCTGTGGCAAGTGCCCGTTATCGTATGGAACTGGGCAGCGAATTGGAGATTATCCCCCGATGTGAGTATGTGGATGAGCATTCCACCTATGAATGGATCATGGATGGGAAGGTGATAGGCAGGGAGGCTTCCTATACTTTTGAGGCGAAGGAATTGGGCGAGTACTACATCACGGTAAAGGTGACCAATGCCTTTGGCACTACGGAAGATGAACTGAAGATAACGGTCATCAAGGTAGATGAACTGGCTGAGAATGAGACGGGTGAAGGACTTTTTCCCCCCAACGACTCTGTGTTTGCATGGAAATTCCCGTGGACAAGCATCAACATCCCTTCCGGCAGAACGCTGAAGGTAAAGGCATACATGATTGAGAACGACCTTGATGGCACCTACACCTGGACTTTGGATGGGAACGTTGTCTCAGAACCCTATACGCAAAAGGAAAAGGACGAAATCGCTTGGGTGTTGGACACAGAAGGACTTGCGCAGGGTGCCCATACATTGCGCTTGACGATGAAGAATGACACGTGTGAGGTGAGCCAGACGTTTGACATCTGTGTATGTCCAGCTGAAGGTACTTACCAACGTGCCAAGACAGCATCCAGTACTTCTTTGGTGAATAAGGTCTATGAATTTATGCCAGCACCAGGTCATCAGGTGAATGGCTACACGATTGTGGGTGATATGATTCGTGGTGGGGCATCGATGGAAGAGGCTTGCGACACAGTCTTGAATCATTGGAAGAAGATGTGGTCGGTGTCGTTGGGAGCGCAAGGTGGTTATGTCATCGCAGGATTCGACCATAGCGTGGTGAACTCAGGCGATTATGACCTTGCCATCAAGGGCAATCCCTTCAGTTATCAGTCAGAGCCGGGCATCATTTGGGTCAGTCAGGACGTGAATGGTGACGGACTGCCGAATGATCCTTGGTATGAGTTGGCAGGAAGTGAGTATGGCAAGGATACGCAGACCTTGGAGTATGCCATCACCTACTATAAACCCAAAGCGCCTCAATCGAAAACGGCGTGGAAGGACTGTTTCGGTCAGACGGGCATTGTACCTTACATGCAGTTATGGAACACCCACGCCTACTATTGGCAGGATTGGGTGGAGGGTACAGAACACACCTACTTCGGCACCCGTCTCAAAGACACCCATACTTACGAAAGTGGTTATACGATGGAACCTGCATTCGATTGGGGCTATGCTGACAATGCTGGTTCTGACTATTTCAAGAACAGCAGTTTCGACACCATCAACGCGATGGGCTATTACAAGATCAGTAATGCCAAGACGTGGGATGGCAAGAATGCCAATTTGCAATATATCGACTTTGTGAAGGTGCAGACAGCTCAGACGGGCTATTCTCCCAATTTGGGCGACATCTCTACGGAGGTGTATGGCATCTGGGATTGTCACATCATGAAATAAGATGAAAATGAGGTGGTTGTGTCATATCATCTGCTGGATGTCTTGTGTGCCGATGATGGCGCAGGATGTCGTACATCTGGACAATGTTCAGGTGGTGGCACAGCGTCGCCTCAAGGATGTGGGTGTGGAGATGACCAAACTTGACACGTTGGTCTTGCATGAGAACATCTCGCTCTCGATGGCTGACATCCTGTCGAAACATTCTACAGCTTTTGTGAAAAGTTATGGACGTGCCACAGAGTCGTTGGTGGAGTTTCGGGGCACTTCGCCATCGCATACACAAGTCACTTGGAATGGTATGCGCATCAACTCACCCATGTTGGGCACCCTCGACTTCTCTACCATCCCTGCCTATTTCATCGACGAAACCAACCTCTATCATGGGGCATCATCCATCAATCTGCTGGGTGGCGGATTGGGTGGTGCTGTGGAGATGCTGAACTTACCTGTTGAGAAGGAAGGGTGGGGGATGCAGTTTGTACAGGGCATCGGCTCGTTCGACACCTACGATGATTTCCTCCGTCTGACCTACAAGAACCAACGTTTTGCCTCTTCGACGAGAATGGTGTATTCTACGTCGGATAACGACTATAAGTACACCAATCGCGACAAGAAAACGGATGTGTATGACAAGGATGGCAATTGGGTCACATCCTATCATCCAGAGGAGCGCAACAAGAGCGGCTATTTCGACGACTTCCATCTGTTGCAGGAATTCAATTATGATGCAGGCAAGGGAAATCAGTTGGGGGCATCTGTTTGGTGGACACATTCCAAACGTGGGCTCCCCTTCCTGAGCGTAGATTATAAGGATGACAACGACTTCAAGAATGAGCAACGCAACAACACCTTGCGCAGTATCTTGTCTTGGGATTGTCTTGGAGACAGGGTCAAGTGGGGCACGAAGGCAGGTTTTACTTATGCTGATATAGGGTATGAGTATTTCACCACACGGCAGGAGATGAAGACCTCCATCACCAGTTCACGTAGTTACTCCAATACGGCTTTTCTTGCTACCCATGCCGATTGGATGCTGACGTCGCAGTTGATGCTGATGGGAGGACTGGATGTGTATTATACGCATGTGAACAGCCACGACAGAAGCCCATTCCATATCGGTAAGAACTTCAACAAGGGAAGACCTGAATATCATGCCAATGTGCAGGCTCGTTGGCGACCCTGGAAAATCTTCTCGTTGGCGGCAGTTGTGCGTGAGGAGGTCTATAAGGACGATTGGGTGGCTCCCATTCCAGCCCTCTTTGCTGATGTCATTCTATGGCAACCTTGGAATGTGGTGCTGAAGGCTTCTGTGGCACGCAATTACCGTTATCCCACGATGGACGACCTCTATTTCCAACCGGGTGGCAATCCTGACCTGCAGCCAGAGAAAGGTTTTACGTATGATGCAGGTGTGGAGTTCGCTGTGAAGAAGGTACGTTGGACGTTGAAGGGAAATGTGACGGCTTTCGATTCGCACATCAAGGATTGGATTCTCTGGACACCCAACACGAAGGGTTTCTGGGAACCGTCGAATGTGAAGAAAGTGCATAATTATGGGTTGGAGTGCTCGTTGGACGGTTCGTTGCTGCTGACAAAAGACCTGAAGGTGTCGTTGGCTGGTAACTTTGCCTGGACACCGTCGAAGAATATTGGTGAAGACATCAATTCGAACGATGCCAGTTATGGCAAGCAACTCTGTTATGTGCCTAAGACATCTGCCAATGTGAACGCACGCATCCAGTGGCGCACATGGACATTGCTCTACCAGTGGAACCACTATTCTGAGCGCTACACGACCACCAGCAACGAGGTGAATTACATCACAGGGCGCCTGAAACCCTACTACATGACCGACCTCTCGTTGGAGAAGACTTTCCGTTTTCACAAGGTGGAAGGAGCAGTGAAGGGTGTGGTCAACAACCTGTTCTCTACAGAGTATGTCACCGTGCTTTCACGTCCGATGCCAAGAAGGAATTATGAGATATATCTGACCATCAAACTATAACCAGTCCACGTGCTGGGCAATTTGACCAATGAAAAAAGAGAATTGTTATTTGCTGATCCTGATGATGTTGCTCCTCTCTGCTTGTGGAGGCAACACCGCTTCACCCCTGATGGGCGAGGGCGACACCATCCCCATGCGTTATGCCAAGAACATCACGATGGTGCGCTATGGCGAGAGTGTGGTGGAGGTGAAACTCAAGAATCCTTGGGGCGAGGGACTCTTAGGCACATACATCCTGACCAGCGATCCCGATGCCATCCCTCCCTACGAAGGGGGTACACCTGTCATCACGACCCCGCTGAAGAATGCGCTCGTCTTTACGGCTGTGCATTGCGGACTCATCTGTGAGTTCGGCATGGAGCAGAGCATCGGTGGCGTGTGTGAGAGGGAGTACATTCATGGACTCACCAAAGAAGTGGTGGATTGTGGCAATGGTATGTCGCCCAATCAGGAACGCATCATCCAGCTTCGTCCTGACGCCATGCTCGTGTCACCTTTCGAAAGTAACACGGGGCACGATAAGTTGGGACAGCTCGGCATGCCCATCGTCGAGTGTGCCGAATACATGGAGGCCACAGCCTTGGGACGTGCTGAATGGATGAAGTTCTATGGCATCCTGTTTGGCAAGGAGAAAGAGGCGAATGCGATGTTCGATGCGTTGGTGGCGCGTTACGATAGCCTGAGTGCTTTGGTGAAGAACTCTGACCAGCGTCCTCGCATTCTGTCTGAAGAGCTCTATGGCAACGTGTGGTATCAGCCTGGGGTTCACAGCACCATCGGACAGCTCTATGCCGATGCTGGTGCGCAGACAGCCTTTCCCGAATACACACAGAGCGGTTCTGTGCCCCTCTCGGCCGAACAGGTCTATGCAGCGGCTCACGATGCCGATGTGTGGCTGATGCGTTACGACTCCGACACCTCCCAGACCTTGGCGGAACTGGGTGCTCAATCCGACATCTATCGCCGATTCGATGCCTTCAAGCAGGGCAATGTGTGGGGCTGCAACACCCGTACTTCCCGATTCTACGAGCGTTCCCCCTTCCATCCCGACCGTATGCTCTCCGACATTATCCAGATCACCCATCCTGAGGTGGGCATCAAAGAACCGATGTATTTTTATAAGAAGTTAAAATGAAGCTCCGTATCATCCTGCTCGTTGTGGGTGTTGTGACCCTCTTCGTCCTCAACATCTTCTTTGGGTCGGTACACATCGACGCTGCTGATGTGCTGCAAACCCTTCTGCATGGTGGCTCTGCTAACGAAGCGGTCACCTATATCATTTGGGGTTCTCGACTCCCCACCGCTCTCACAGCGATGTTGGCAGGAGCAGGATTGGCTACGGCAGGTCTTCTGTTGCAGACCTCCTTCCACAACCCCTTGGCAGGTCCTTCCATTCTGGGTATCTCGTCAGGTGCCAACCTGGGTGTGGCGATTGTGATGCTGTCGTTCGGAGGCACCATCACGGCAGGACTTTACTCATGGAGCGGCTACCTTGCCATCGTGGGGGCAGCATTTTTGGGATCCTTGCTCATCATGGCATTGCTGTTGCTGTTCTCGTCATTGCTGAAGAACAACCTCATGTTGCTCATCACGGGTATCATGATGGGCTATGTCACCTCATCCGTCATCTCCTTGCTGAATTTCTTGGCATCGGTGGAGAACATCCAGAGTTTCCTCATCTGGGGAATGGGAAACTTCAACAGCGTCTCCATGCAGCAGATGCCCATCTTCGCCTCCCTGTGCGTCATCGGACTCTTCATCGCCCTCCTGCTGATGAAGCCCCTGAATGCCATTCTGCTGGGCGAATCCTATGCCACCAACTTGGGCATTGACATCCAGCGTACACGCCATCTCCTGCTCCTTGCCACAGGTGTACTCACAGCCGTCATTACGGCCTACTGCGGACCCGTCGCCTTTCTCGGACTGGCAACCCCTCATGTGGCCTTCCTCCTGCTGGGTACGTCCAACCATCGTGTGCTCCTGCCCGTCACCATGCTCACCGGCGCCGTGTTGGCACTCCTATGCAACCTCCTATGCACCTTGCCGCCCACGACCGTCATCCCCCTCAATGCCGTCACCCCCATCCTCGGTGCACCCGTCATCCTCTACATCATTCTCCGACGCAAATAAAAACAGATATTTATGAAACATCTCTCTCTCTTGACGCTTATCATCACCGCCCTTTCTCTGGTGGCATGTAAGCAGCGGACAATAGAAAACAGACTACAAACAACCGATTCAGCGGAGGCGATGTCCTTGGACTACGCCCAAGGCTTTCAAGTGAGAACGCTGGAGAACGGGGTAAAACTTGTTGACGTGGCTGATCCTCAGACAGACGAGGACAAGATGCCAGTGAGCTATCATTTTGCCTTGGTGCCACGTCAAACTGTCAACTCTCAACTGTCAACTGTCAATGATCAAATTCCCGAAGGTTACACGAAGGTGGAAGTGCCCGTGGAGCGCACCTTGGTGATGACCATGTTGCAACTCTCCAACTTCACGGCATTGGGCGCGTTGGATGTGGTAAAAGGCATCACAGGCACCAAGAACCTCTTCAACGAAGACATCCACCAACGTGTGGCAGACGGGCGCATCGTGAAGATAGGCATGGAAGGCAATTTCGACACCGAGCTGATCTTGGCCGCCAATCCAGAGGTGATCTTCATCTCTCCCTTCAAACGTGGCGGTTACGATGCCATCAAGGAAACGGGAGTGACCCTCATTCCGCATTTAGGATATAAGGAACCACACCCTCTGGGACAGGCTGAGTGGATTAAATATGTGGGTTTGTTCATTGGCAAGGAGAAGGAGGCTGATGCCCTCTTCGATAGGATTAAAAAACGCTACCTTGCCTTGGCTGAGAAGGTGAAGAAAGAGACCACCGACTGTCCCACGGTCTTCAGTGGTGAGATGCATGGCGGCAACTGGTTTGCCGTGGGTGGAAAGAACCACCTGGCACAGCTCTTCCGTGATGCTGGCGCAGAATATATTTTGAAGGATGACAATACGGGCGGTGTGCCCATTGAGTATGAGCAGATGTATGCTACGGCTGCCAATGCTGACTATTGGCGTATCTTGAATAGTTATCCTGGCGATTTCTCCTACGAGGCATTGAAGTCGTCGGAACCTCGCAACGAACTCTTCAAGGCGTTCAAGGAGAAGCACGTGATTTACTGCAACATGAAGCAGACGCCTTACTATGAAAGTTCGCCTGTAGAGCCAGACGTGTTGCTGGCAGATCTGGTCGCCATCTTCCATCCCGAATTGATGGATGAAGGTTACCAACCACGCTATTATCAATTGCTGAAATAAGACAACGGAAAATAGACAACCGATTATGAAGAGCCTTTATAAATTCATCTTGCTGTTTGTGGGTCTGCTTGCCTTCTTCGTGCTCAACCTCTTGTTGGGCACGGTGAAGATTCCTGTCGATGCAATCCTGTGCATCTTGATGGGCGATGAGAGCCAGCCTGAAATTTGGCGTAACATCATCCTCAGTTCACGAGTGCCACAAGCCTTGACCGCTACGGTGGCAGGGGCTGGATTGGCTGTGAGTGGTTTGCAGATGCAGACGGTGTTTCGCAATCCGTTGGCGGGTCCATCGGTGTTGGGCATTTCGAATGGCGCTTCTTTGGGTGTGGCGTTCGTGGTGCTGATGTCAGGTTCGTTGGGCGGTGTGGCATTGAGCCGATTGGGCTATCTGGGCGATGCCGCCATGTCGGTGGCAGCCATTGTGGGCGCATTGGCGGTGCTGGCGCTGATTCTCTATGTGTCGCAGAAGGTGAAGGGGAGTGTGACCCTGCTCATCATCG
>Ga0256407_10000856_pt1 | contig 68560 bp, 63 predicted proteins | sample RumenRJG_04DNA_FD_193489 | JGI IMG/M metagenome (GOLD analysis project Ga0256407, IMG submission 193489) | Bovine rumen microbial communities from Lethbridge, Alberta, Canada - RJG_04 | ecosystem: Host-associated > Mammals > Digestive system > Stomach > Rumen | place: Canada: Alberta... | reverse complement strand
AACATATGTTATACTTGTCATGGTGACTCCTCCTTGTATGTGGTTATCATACTTGTTTTTTTTACACTTTTAGTATGACAGATTAATCCACGTTTTGCAAGTCAGGGGTCACTTCATATTATCTAAAGCGTTCTGCGAATCATCACAAAATCGGCTCAAGGTCTGGCGGTCAGAAAGAAACTGTCCTTTCTCTCTGAATGAATTGATCACATCATCAAACTCGCTCTTGAAATCATCGGTTTTCAAATCCTTGCGATAATCGTTCCAAGTTGACCAAAACTCGTTGCCGTTTGTCCCCATATCGGCGCGGAGATAGCCGATCAAGCCTGTCTGTGAGCTGATTTGCTGACTGTTGCGATAAGAATACCGCGCTTCTTCGAGCTGCATCGGAACAGCCTTGAAGTCTGTATCACTCATTATTGCTGACCTCGTTATTCACATCACCGAACATCGCGGTTGCGACTTTCTCGCCGATTGAATCCGTGTATTTTTCAACCATATCCCAATTGATATTTCCGGCGATGATTTCTTCCTTAAAATGCTGAACGTCACGCGGCGACAATGACGGTTTGAGCATACGAAAAAGACTGAAACAGCTATCAATGTCAGTAACTTCAAAAGACCTGAGATCGTCTTTCTCGTCGATATACCACTCTTTAATGCCGTCGCCGCTGAAACAAAAGCAACCATTAAGATTACAGTAGGGGAAGATATAGCAATCGCTCATTGCTTCATCATCCGCGTCGTAATGCATATCAATCGAGATGATTGGCTGTTCCACTTCAACATTCATAAGCTCACGGATTTCATCAAGCGCATCATTATTCAGCTTCAGGGCGCGGACGATCTGTGTGTCCTGACATACACAACAATGACCACGAAGCGCCTCATAGTCAAAGCCGTTGAAAAGATTGATATTTGTCCATACAATGCACCGCTGATCGAAAAAATTAGGATACTTCGCTTTGCTGTTCATTCGTGTTTCCTCCAAGATAAGAATAGAGTTTGTTTGCTTTGGAATTAACCTGTAATTCCGAAATGATAAACGCTTCTTGATAGTTGGTCGCTATCTGTAAAATCTGCATTGTCGATAAAGAAAGCAGACTTTTTTCATCGGTAACTCCCTTTTCAAAAAGCAATTTCAATGTTTTGGATTTTTGCTGAAAATTCGGGGTGAAAATATCATCCTTCGCCATTTTCTGCTGCCTCCTTTGCATATTTTTCATAAGCTTTTTGCCCTCGGCTCCTTGCGCGTCGGGCTTTGGGACTGCAACCAAGTTCGGGGTACTGTGACTGTACCATCTGTCTTGTCCTCCTTACACTCTCAAAGTTAGGACAACCAAGATCACGAAATTTATGGATAAACTCATTAAATGAAATATCTCTCATTCCGTGTGAATCGAAAAAGCAGCGCTGACACACCATAAAATACAACAGCATATCATCGTCGCGTGTTTTCTTTTCGTCAAGCAGCACCTCTAAAACTCGGCTTTCGATAGTTTTAAGTTTGCTCATAAAAGCTCCTAAATGTGTGGAGAGGACAGCAGGGGTGCCGTCCTCTCCGTTGGGTTCATTTTTTCTTGTTCTTAATCTGCAAGAAGATAAATCCTGCAATGATAAAGACAAGAAGTACGATGGCAATAATAACCTTCATTATTCAGCCTCCTTGCTGACTCTCTTTTTCTTTCTCAAAAGAAGCACAACACAAACGGCGATGCCTGCCGCCGCGACGCCGCCGAGTACAATCCAAAAGCTGTTGGAAGTGCGGAAGTCGCCTGTCTGCGGAACGTCAATTTTCTCGTTGTGCATCTTGACTGTCGCGGTCTTGCCGTATTCGATTTCAACAACCGCGTCCTCGGGGAGCAGATAACCGGCAGAGGCTTCATTGTTTACCTCAGATACAAGATATTTGCCGATGCGTAAGCCTTCAATCGTAATCTCGCCGTTTTTATCGGTCTTTACGGTCTGGTCAAAGCCGTTATCACTTGTGATGCGGAATGAAATACCTTCCACCTTATCATCGGAGGAAGTCTTGATGATTTTGAGCGAGCCTTTCATCGCTTCATTCAAAAATCCTTTTTCTGCTTCATTTTCAACTTCATAGGTAGTACCGTCTGTTTCAATGAATACGGGATAGGTGTTCTCGTCAAGAATGAAGCCGTCAGGCGCGGTCTTTTCCTTTACAAGATAGTGACCGTAAACGATGTCGTTCATCTCATAAATACCTGTATCGGATTCTTTGAGTTCGCCGACCAGCGTATCATCCTTGTCGAGCTTTTCATCCTCATTGGTATCTGAATAGATTTCAAATACTGCGCCTGTCAGCTTGTTTTCGGGATAGTCGGCATCAACCTTAGTTGTCTTGACGTTGCCGCGAATATACTCGTTGACAATCTCGATTTCGACCATATCGCCGTCTGCGCCGATGGTGACGGGGTACACGGTATCGTTGAGTACAAAGCCTGTGGGCTGGGCAATCTCACGGATATACCAAGTGCCGAACGGGATATTGTTCTCGCCAAAGCTGAAGCTGCCGTCATCGGCTGATTCTGTTGTCAAGGTTGCGTTTTCCTTTGCGAATTCTACATCATCGGTCTTGAATAGTCCGATAACCGCGCCGCCGAGTGCTTCGCCGTTTTCATCAACCTTCTTGCCGGATACGGAGCCGTAAATCAACTCGTTAGTGAACGGCTCATCGCCGTTTGCCTTGATTTCAACTGTCTTGACGGTCTGACCGCCGTAGGTAAACTCAAAGCCGTGGCGTTCATCGTTAAGGATATAATGCTCGTCAGTAGCAAGCTCCTTGACATAATATTTGCCGAACGGAATATCGGCTGTAAAGGCAGCGTTACCGTTTTCATCAACGGAAACGATCTCAATCAGACCGTCAGCGGGGATGGTGTCGCCGTTCGCGGCGGTAATATCGCTCTCGGCAAATAAGCCGAAGGTGACATTGAGGATTTCGCTGTTGTCGCCGATTTCAAAGGCTTCGTTTCTCTCCATTACCTTTGCGAGTGTAATGTTGGCTTTCTGCCTTTCGTTATAAAACGAAGTAGCGCTATCGGTTACGGAGATTTCCTGCCCTGCATAGGCAAGCTCAACCGTGTGGATCTCGTCGCTGATGACCATTCCGGCAGGAGCCTTGTACTCCTTGACGGTATATTTACCGAGATAGAGCGCTTTGCTTGTTGCCGTACCCTTGCCGTCTGTGGTAACGGTATCTACAACCGTGCCTTTCTTTACTCTGACGGTGCCGTCGGGAGTAACAATATCCTCGGCGGCGGTGATGGAGTAAACTGCGCCTTTCTGCTTGGTGATTTCGAACACGGGCTGAAAAACGGGAGTTTCCTCACCGATAACATTCACGCCTACAAAGCTCTCGCCCTCTTTGGTGACAGTAATCTTACCCTTTTGCGGTGTGTTCGCTTTGTTTACCTTTACGATAGTGAGCGCATTTTCCTCGGTAGCGTTGTCCTCGGTAATATCAAAGGTGACGGGTGTGCTGTCGAGTACATAGCCGTAGGGAGCCTGTACCTCAACGAGTTTATAACCCTTATCGTACACAAGCATTTCGGGCGTAATCAGATAGCCCTCGCTGTTGGTATAAAATGTGTCGATTGTCAGATTCGAGGGATACGGAACGGACATAGTGATCAGAGTATTATCGGGTGAATAAATCTGGAATCCTGCTCCTTTGTAGGGGATGGTTTTTCCTGTTTCAGCATCCACCTTAACCACCTTGAGATAGGATTCAAAAATATCATTGTTAATGATGAAGCTGTACGGCTTAGAGTTGTCGCAGACGAATACATCGAAGTCGTCAACATAGTGTCTGCCTTCCCAGCCGTAGGTCTGGTGGACAGTGTAGGTGCCGTAAGGCAACTTCTTTGATTTTGCGTAGCCTTTTTCGTCACAGACAAGGGTGTCACGGACGCTTTCGTGTGCGTTGTCAAAACTCCCTGCGCTTTTGAGAAAGAGCTGAAACGTGGCTCCTTCTTCGGGTGTTTCAATCTTGGTCTGTCCCTGATCGGTGTGCTTGACAATTTCAATATCGCCCTTGATAACGTCCTCATTAACGCTGAGAACGCATTTGTTATGCTCAATGGTGTACTTCTTCGCTTCTGCGCCGACAGGATAGACAGTTTCATCAAGCAAATAGCCCTCGGAAGGCTCAATCTCCTTGATAGTCCAATTATCGCCGCAGACATATTCTTTAGTGGTGAATTTGCCGTCCTTATCGGTGGTGTAGGTGTCAATCAGCTTGTCGCCGTCATAGATACCGTACTTTGCTCCTGCAAGCGAAGCGTCGCCCTGCGGCTGCTTTGTTTCGGAATCGACCTTTGCAACCTCAACGATAAACTTTTTGAGGGTATTGGTAAATTCACGTTTAGTATCCTTATCCCAAACGACGGGTGCGGTCTGTGACTTCGGAACAACGTATCGGATAGCTGTGTCAACTTCTTCGAGCGTATAGGGTGTATCGCCGCTCACCAAGATATTTTTGAAATTAGCAGTACCAGTATTATCAGTAACAGCATATTCATCTACTTTTGCCCCCGAAAGAGAAGTGCCGTAAAGATGGAATTTTACGCCTTCGTTGAAATTGTCCTCAGAGGACTTCACAACCTGTAAATCGCCGCGCTTCAAAACATTGCTGAATTTTACGCTGGCAACCTTGCCGCTTTCTACGGTTACTTTCTGTGCTTTCTGCGTTTCATATCTATCCTCGGTGACCTCTGTTACCGTGTACGTTCCCGGAACGAGGTCATTGAGCTGAAATTCACCGTTCGCGTTGGTCTTGGCTGTTTTGCTGTAATTGTTCGGTCCCGTGATATTGAAGCTGATACCGCTGACCTTACCGTCATCAGAAGTCTTAATGAGCTTCAAGCTGCCCGAAGATGTTTTGACGGCGAAATACGCGCTCTTGGTTTCCGTATCGGACTGTACGCCCGTGACAACATCCTGCTTAGAGGACGCGCCGCAAGCAATAAGCGTACCCGTAACCTTCGGCATTTTCTTCTCTGCGCCGAAAACAACAGGGCTGTCAATCGCCTTTGATGAAGTCAGAGTGATCTTATTGCCTGAAATCGAAACAGATACATCGCCGGTCTTTTTGAAAGCGTAGTCGGATAACATACCGTTGCTGTCTGTCAGAGTGAGGGTGTACTTGCCGTCGCTGTACTTCAGCTCCTTGACGTTGCTCTTTGCATTTGCCTGAGTTTCATAGGCAAAGCTCGGAATCACATTGTAGTCGTTGAGTTTAGCGATAATCTTGTTGTAATTTGACTTAACGCCGGGGTTGTTGTCGCCCGCCGTGATGCCGTCGATAAATTTGGAGTTCTTCAGCTTAAAGGTTGAAGCGTCGCGGCAGCCAGTGCAGAATTCCCAAACTACAAGCTGAGTTGCGATCCATTTCTGACCTTCCGTTCCGCCCAAATTCGCGCCGTTGCCGGACTTTCCGAAAAGAAGGGCGAGGTTGACCGCCTTCTTCTGAGCCTTGCTGAGTGCGTTCCAAGCCGCAGAAGCATCGGTTGTCAGTGTATTGCCTGAGTAAAGCGAATGACCGGGCTCGATACAGTAGGCATCGTCGCCGTCTGCCTGAATGGTACACAGTTCTTCGCCAGCCGTGCCGACAACATAGCCATCGTGTTCCGTGTACTGCACAAAGCCGATGATATTGCCGCCTGTATCGTAGGCATAGTCAAAGGTGATGGTGACTTCTCTTGAAGCCGCGTTGATCGGAACAAGGCAGATTGCTGAAATCAGGCACACCAGAGCCAGCAGAATAGCCGTTCCTCTTTTGAAAAAGCTCTTGTGGATTACTTTCTTCATCGTAATAACCTCCATAAAAAATCGGGCGGATTGACCGCCCGTGTGATTGAAATTGTGTGTTTGTACCGTCGCCCTCGTCTATAAGAAAGAGTTTGATTAAATAGATAGATTTAATTTAATAGATATATCTTTCTTTTCGGAGAGTAACGGTCAGTCTAAGGGGTTAGGGTGTGGGAAAGGGGATTTTAAAAAAAATACTCCGCCTATCTGCTGTCACGCTCTGACCGCTTTTTGCTAAGAAACTTGTTGTAATGCTCAATAGCCTTGTAGATATAATCCTCCGTCTGTTCTATCGGAACAGCTTTGGGAATGAGCTTGCGGACTTTTTCGCCTCGGAGTATAATGCGCTCCTTTTGATTCGGCTTTTCCTCAGACATAATCTCTCGGATTGCCATTGTGCTCAAAGTCCCTTCGTCCTGCATTTTTCGCATACGAATGGTCTGCGCGTGGGACGGAGTAGATTGTGTTACCTCGATTTCTTCCAATACATCTTTCTGATAATCGTAATCGAGATAAGACAACTCAACGGCAGGGCGCATTTTGATACTGCCCTCGTCAACCAAATCCAACAATTCGGGAATAAGGTGAGTTAAGCGGATATATCTTTGGATTTGAGTATTGCTATCTGTTGATTGAGCTGCAATAATCTCTCTGGATTTACCCACCAAAGAATCGTGTCCCACTGGGACACCATTTTCTGCTTTCGGTCTGCCCGCTTGCCTTTTTATAGCTTCAAGCCGCATTTTATACGAAAAGGCTTTTTCGCTCGGCAAAATGGAAGAACGCTGAAAATTGCTCTCGACCATATAGATGATTGCTTCATCGCGGGACAAATCCTTAATCTCGCTGCGGAGCGTGGATAATCCTGCAAGCTCACAAGCCCGCTTTCTGCGGTGTCCGCTGACAAGCTCATATCTGCCGTCCTCCTTTTCACGCAAGACAGCAGGAGTTAGTACGCCGCGCGTTTTAATGCTGTCGACAAGCTGTTGCATATCCTCGTCATCACGAACGTGGAAAGGATGATCGGGGAAATCGTCGATCAGTTCCAAAGGAATGTCCCTGATTTTGTCGAGCTTTGCTTCGTCGCGTTCCTCCTGCGTAGAGAAAAGATCATCGAGCGTCGGAAGATCGAAGTCGGTCTTTCTTTTTGGCATCTGTCAACACCTCCTTAGTGAAAGCGGAATATGCCTGTGCAACCTTGCTTCCTGCTTCATAAGCGTAAATACTTTTGCCTTTGGAAGATACCTCTGCGGCTTTAACCGCAATAGGAATATTGGTCTTGAATATTCTGACGACACTCCCGAAGTTTTCGTGTATAGCGTCTATGGTGCTTTTGGCAAGGTTTGTCCGGTTATCGACAAGCGTCAGTAAAATGCCGTCTATCGACAACTTAGGATTGGTATGCGCCTTAACCTTTGAAACAGTCCGCAAAAGCTGTGTCATAGCTCTGGCAGGCAAATATTGAGCCTGCACAGGGATAACTACGCTGTCAGCAGCCGTTAAAGCATTCAAGGTCAACATACCAAGCGACGGTCTGCAATCAATCAGAACGTAATCATAGTTTGACTTCACCTTGTTCAGATAGGTTTTCAGAATGTTCTCGCGGCTCATTGCGGTCACAAGATACATTTCCAAGCCCTCTAAATCCGTATTGGACGGGATAAGGTCAACGCCCTCGCTGTGATGCAAAATACCGCTTAATGCGTCTGTGCTATCATCGCGGATGATTTCGTGCATCTTCGTAGCGAGTGTAATCGGTATCTCGTCAACTCTCTGCCATCCCAAACAGGTCGTTAAATCGCCCTGCGGATCACAGTCAACAAGAAGTACCCGTTTACCTTGCATTGCCAAGCCTACGCCCAAATTCATTGTGGTTGTAGTCTTTCCAACGCCGCCCTTCTGATTGCAAACGGCTATCGTTTTACAGTTTGGCATCGTTATACCTCCTTTCATCAGATTCATAGCGCCAACTGTAATAGCAGCTATGTATGACTTATTTATGGTGCTGCTATCTGAAAATGGGCATAAAAAAACTGCCTGTTGAAAAACAGACAGTCAAATAATCAGTTCGTATATACGACTTTGAGATTTTTCGTTCTCGCCTTGCTGAATTTAATAAGGAGTTCGTCAACCGCGTCGGTATATCTGCCTTCGCTGATAAGCTCGTTTTTTAGCTCAACAAGAGCGCCGATAACCTGTGTGTACTCTTTGCTCGTCAGATACAAATGGTATTTAGGGCTTTTCATAAAACATTACCTCCTTACGCTTTCATTATATATAGAAAACTGAAATATATAAAGTATGCGATTTCTCGATATGTAGGTGAGCCGAAAGACAAGCCCTCGGCTCACCGTAGAAAGGAGATGAATGATGAAAAACAAAAATGAGTAGTAATCAAAGTATTAGTTTTCAAATAGGACGAATGGATGCTTAGTCATAACTGTCTAAACTATCCTTCCATATTTGAAGATCACGCTCCTGATAAGGGCAATGATATAAACTGCATATTCTATTACCATCACCGTAAACATCTTTATAATGACGGCAATACTGACAATCATAAGGCGACGGGATAGTTGAACAATACTCAGCCCATTCATATTCGGTTAATTCATCTGGATGGTCTTTGTCCTCTGTATTGTCCAAATTCAAATCTTCAAGCATAGTTTCCTCCTAAATAAAAAGAGCCGATTTGTATTTCTACAAAATCAGCTCTTTTTCGGCTTTCTATTATTTTATTCTTATGTTTTTTGTGAAGTTAAGTAAACAGCTTTTGACATTAAAAATTATTTTTCTTAATATGGTTTTGAACGCCCTCGTCGTTGGCGCACTCCATTTTGAAGCGGTTCATGGCTTCCTTTGCTTCAGGTACATTGATCTGGTTGTTATTTCTGTTGGACATGGTTTTTCTCCTTTTTTCTACCGGTTCCCGATTGCTGCAAAACCGCTTTCCGCTGCTTTGCCGGAACCGTTGTATCTATTTCAAGCGGCGGATCGCCCTCGCAATTTGTCGCCGCAATAGTATTATAAGGAGAATCGATATGTTTATGATTTGAAAAATCTGTCAGATTTTTTGATAGCTTATTCCTTCCTGTATTAAAGGGCGTCACTAAAACAGATGGCTGCCATAGGCACCGATGCACAGATTATTCTTGTCAAAACGCCGCGGTTATACCGACATACATCAAGGTGTTTTGGCAAGATCATGCCGTAAAGATTTCGTGCTTATGCGCGGCAGGGAATTGTTAGAGGTTCCCATTAGCCGTTATTCTTTGAAGTAAACGCACAGAGCGGCAAGTAGAACAGCCAACACATTCCGGTGCTTCTGTCCTATTCAGAGATTATTAGCATGCAAAGTAGTTGTTGACATTTCATATATATATGATAAAATGTTTTTGTATTAATGTTTTTGTATTATTATTCATCAGACAGGGGAGTAATAAATGGTCGAAATATCCAAAATAAAGAATGATTCCTTGTTCGCCGAAACCTCTTTTTTTCTGCGTTATACCGAAGTTTCTCCCGATCAGTTCTTGACCGGCATCGGAAGCAAAGAAGAATTCGTTCTGGAATGGGTACGCGTATTTCATCATTATGGGTTCATCGGAGTGATCGTTTCACTGGATAAGTTGATCCATCAATACTATGATAATGATACGCAAAGCTGGTGGGATGAAGCGTTATTAACGATGGAACATCACGAGATGATTCATCCGATCAGACAGGCATTCTGTAAATATGCAGAAAACAGAATGGTGGTCCTTGGTAATCTCAAACATTTTATGGCTCCAAACGCCGAGATCCAAACAAAGATCTGGGAGGCATATCCTGCCGACAAAGTTCGGATACTAAAAGAAAACACAGAATTCAATGTCGGATTTTTGTATGTGGGTCGGTTTGATATCACCGATGAATACTGCGAGCTGCTGGAGCAATACGGATTGCCCGCACTTTTTGAATTGGCAAATCAGAGAGATGATATTTTCCAAAGCAATCCCCGGCAAGAAGCGATTGTCAGAAAACTATGCCGCGACTATGTGTCAGAACTGACATTCATCTATATGCCACACTTCCTGAATCGTTGTGATGATGTATTCCGATTCTCTGAATCGGAACTGGAACAAATGCGTCCTGCAGGATTCCGCAATTTGATCATGAAAAGCAGCGATCATGAAAGATTTCCCACCTATCTGACATACGGATGGGTAGAAAAGCTTTCTGAGTTGTTATGCATTCATCGTAAATATCTGCCGGAATCCGATTGCTATCTGCTTTCACAAATTGTTATCGTACTCATGCAATGCGCAGGAATGAATGCAGAAGCATCTGACGCGATCATTCCCCTGTTGGAGCAACTCAACGTTCGTGAAAAATCCAGCTCAATCATCTTAATGGCGCTGTACAGGGCGTTGTCGCTGGAAAGAAATATATATCGAACAAAGCTATTCGGCGTCATGCAAGCTATCTTCGAACACGAAAGAATTCCGCAGCAGGCAATTGATTGGGCAAAAGATGTATATCATTTCTATCAGGATTACGCAAAGGATTTGACCGGAAGATTTGATGAACAGTATCTCAAGAAGCGAATAGAATCCTCCGATAATGATAATAATGTGTTATTTTATGAAGCGTGCTTATTCCATCTGAGAAATGATATTATTGACAATGACATCAAGTGGGTATCATCCGCATATTTTGAAAACAACAAATTGCTTTCCGGGCTTCAGCAGTTGATCGAACAAATGGAAAACCCCGAAGTGGAGTATCAAAACAAGTTGTTCGCGTTTCACAGCTTTTGCAGTTTGTTTTTCGCGTTGTTCTCATACGGTAAAACCGACCCGCGTCTGCAAAAACAGAAATGTAATAGATTATTGAATTTAGACAGTCCCGGAAATGCTGATACATATGAAGTATTTGAACTGTATTCGCCCCGTCAGATTCAACTGCTGCGCAAATACCGGCAAAGAGCAGAAGCTATTATTGAAACGATTCCTTCAACTCATACTGTCATAAAGTATAAGAAGCTTTCTTTTAACAGCAACGACAGCAGAATTTCTAAGCTTGAAGAGATCGTCGCTCAACACGACTTGGCAATCAGCAAACTGGACGCATATTGCAAAAGAGCTTCGCAGACGTTTTCCTTCCTGTTGTCTTCTGTAAGGAGCAACGATGAAATAAGCAAACTCCTTATGTCTGCCTTTTCAAATAATCCGGAAGAATCTCAAAAGTTCTGTTCAAGTGTTTATACATTGTTAAAGGAGGACCATTCAAATATAATTGATGAAAAAACATCGGATAACCTTTTCAGTCTTGCCGAAATGGTAGAATCAGCCATTGATTCTACCTCAAAAAATGAATTGGTTTGCACTATCAAGGAAGAACTTCCGATTATCATTGATAATCTGATCGATTGTATTCCGGGTTTTGATAATATTAAACGCGGAATAGAGATCACCCAATCTTTGAAGGTCATTATTCAGGCTGCCGTTAGCGTTTGGAAAGCAAAGCACCCTCGCAAATAAAGCAAATAACGCGCCGAACGTTTTCATAAGAAATTTCCCGCACACCTATGGCGAGAACAAGTTATCGATCAAAAAAGGAGAGTCGTTGTTGCTCTCCTTTTCCGATAGCATAACCACATTTATTTGTCTATATCAGTTCAGCCGCGTCAACCCAAAATTGACGCGGCTGTTTTTTCTATACCACCGGCGCATATTGATATGTGAGCCTCTCAACCTGTCCCCTCTCACACCACGAGCTCCGCATAAAACCTGTTTGCCGTACATGCCACATGACGTTGAAAATCGGAAAATCTTATGAGAAACGGAATAAAAAGGTAATAAGGGCACCTCAAAAATATTCCGTTGTTTTGAGGCGCCCTGACATCCTTACGCATTATGGTTGAAGTAGGCGGCTGCCGCTCCGTGATAGCGATAGAGCGCCGTCACGGTATCGGTGATCGGCTGAGCGCCGTTGTTGTTTTGCAAAACGTCCTTGACATAGGACAATGCCGAAAAGCTGCCGAGGATCGTATCGCCGAATTTCAGCTCATAGCAATCGCCCAATCCAAATGCGGGAATATCCTCGACCTCAATATAGCAATCGTCGGTGTTTTGCTCCTGCACGGTTCCGACGTTTGCACCTGCGCTGTTCAGCAACGCAAGCTGCGTATAGTCTGCTCCGTCCTTTTTGAAGTAGAAGCGCAGGGTCGTCTTGGTGTTCAGGATCAGGCTGTAGCCGTGATATGCGATCCCCTTATCAGCCAGCAGCGCACGGATGCTGTCCTTTTCCGGAACAGCACCGGCGATGCCGTTGATCTCGTTATCGTTCAGGCTGTTGAGAGGATAGCCGACACCTGCATTTGCCAAGGCGTCGGTGTTGTGTTCAAACTGCGTCTGCGCGTTCGCGCCGTAGTTGAGCATGGATTTGACAAGCATGATCAGCTTGTCGGAATACTTGCCGTCCTTATTTGCGAGGATATAGTCGGCATAATCCCTGACCTTACGGCTCACGGTCTCGACAGGTCCGGCGCTTTCTCCGACCGTGACGCACGCCGTGACGGCGTCATTCATTTCAGCGGCGCAGACATTGCAGGTCGCCTTGTACAGACCGGCAACGCCCTCTCTTGTTTCGGCTGTGCTGTTGCTGTCAAAGGTAACGGAGTCGGTCTTGCCGTTCCATGCAAAGTCGATGCGCACGCCCTGCGCAAGTGCTTCGTCGGGAAGGTCAAGGTAGAAGTTCACGCCGATGTCGCCGCCCAAGCTCAGGCTGTAGCCGGCGAATATTCCTTCACAAGGCGTCAGGGTCCTGCCTGCGAGCGCGCTGTTGTCGGCGCTGTCGGTCGCGCCGTAGATGTTGCCGTTTTCGTCCCGGAATGTCTTGGATAAGGTCAACGCGCCGCTGTAGCTGTCGGAGGTGAGGGACATCGAAGCCTTGCTGTCGTCAGTCCAGTTGAGGGTGATCGAGCCTTGTCTGGAATCGGTGCATTTGCTGCTGACGCCGCCGTTTGCCGTGATCTGTCCGCCGTTGATGCTGACGGAACAGCTGCCGTAGTCGGTTCGGTCTCCGCAGCCGATCGCCGATGCTCCCGATCCGCCGGTCGCGGTGATTTTGCCGCAGTTGATCGTGACGTTGAGCGCTTTGTTGGGGAGATAGGCGTTATTGTATCCTGCGCCGATGCCTGCGCCGCTGTCGCCGCCGGTCGCATTCACAACACCGCCGTTGACGGTAACCGTTGCGAGTCCCTGTATTCCGCCGCCGATACCTGCCGCGTGATAGCCGCCCTGTGCGGTGACGCTGCCGCCGTTGATCACGACGGTTCCGATGTGCTGGTTGCCGCCGCCGATGCCCGCGCCGTATTTGGAGCCGGTCGCATCGACAACGCCGCCGTTGATCGTGATCAGACCGGAGGATTTGTCGTTGCCGCCGCCGATGCCCGTATCTCCTCTGGCGTCGATCTTGCCGCCGTAGATCGAAATAGCGCCGGTGCTTCTGGTGACCTCGCCTGAACCGTTTCCTATACCGGAGCCAAAATAGGATTTTACGGCCACGGTTCCTCCGTAAATCGCAATTCCCTCGCGGGTGTCCCAGCAGGCAGGAGCAGAATCGCCTCCGCCGATCGCCGCTCCCAAGGCTGCCTCGTCGGTAGGGTCACGTTAACGGTGCCCGCAAAAATCTTTACCGGACCGCCCGCGCCGCCGTCGCCGTCGGGATCAGTTCCGCCTGCGATACCCGAGCGCGGAGCCCTCGCCTCTACGGTTCCTCCATGCAGGTTGAACGTTCCGGCGTCAGCCGCTGTGTTGCCGCCGATAGCCGCCCAATTCTGCCCGCCTGTCTTGGAGATGAGCTTTCCGGTCCCCTCCGATTGCGGATAAATGTTAAGCACGCTGTTGAGCTTGCGTTCGGAACGGATGCCGTCTTTGCAGGTCAGGACAGCGCCGTCTGCAAGGATCAGATTCGCTGTTCCGGCGATGGTCAGGCGATGGCGGATCGTGACATTGCCCCTGAAGATATACCAGTTGTCGCGCAGACTGACAGAAGAGTTGTCCTGAAGCGTCGCAACGTCTATGGCGTCGCTCCTTTCTCCCCTTCCCGTGCGAACCTTTTCGGCTGCCTCATCCCAGTATCTGTACACATAAGATGTTTTGAACGCCTCTGAATAGACCTCGCCGTTTTCGAGCGTAAAATAGTGATGATCGTACGAAAAGAAAAAGAAGCTCGGATCGGAAGCGTCGGGATTATACTGCGAATAGCCCGAAGTGACGATGCGGTCTGCGCCGGAGGTGACGATAGCCACATTGGGATATTCTACGGGATCGGGTGAGCTGCGCGTCAGCTTACCCGTGATATTGATCTTTTTGCCTTCGCATAAAAACAGGTCGTCCTCATCATTGCACCGTATGATCGGCGAGCCCTTCATATTGAGCGTGCCGTCGCGGTAATACACGCCGTTGCCCGTGATGCCGGCGGAGTTTTCGGTGATCGTGCCGCCGTACAGATTCAGCGTCGAGCTGCCGCCTGTCCAGATACCTCCGCCGCGCATAAACGCTTTGTTGTTTGATATCTCCGCCGAATCGGAAACGGTGAGCTGACCGTAGTTTGTCACCGCTCCGCCGCCGTAGGTATGGCATTCGTTATCCTTGAGGATCGCCGTACCCGATAATACGGCTGTACCGCCGGCTGCGTTAAAGAGCGCTCCGCCGTCCTCGCTGATATTGCCGCTGAGCATGCCGCCGCTCATGGTGAACGTGCCTTTGTTATAAACGGCGCCGCCGCTGACGGAGGATGTATTTTGGCAGATGCTTCCGCCTTCTATCAACAGCGTGCCCTCGTTGAAAAAAGCGCCGCCTTGCTCGGAGGAGCCGCCGCTGATTTTTCCTGTGCTGCCGGCGCCGGAATCGGTGATCCTCAGCGTGGCGCCGGATCCTATCTTAAAAATTGTTCCGGTTTCGGAGCTGCCACTCTCTCCGCGGCTGAGGGCGTAGCCGTTAAGATCGACATCAACGCGCTTGCCGCCCGTGATATGCAAAAAACTGTCGAAAGGACCGGACGTGATGTCCGCACCGAGTATCACGCTGCCCCCGCTGCTTACGGCGCTGACAAGCTGCTGCCACGTTGTCACGACTATTGCCGCGCCGACGCAAAACGGCGCTGCGGAAAAGACGCCCCAGACCATTATCAGGGACAACAGCACACTCACACTCTTTTTCAGCATCTTCATATTCTTACCCCCTAAACAAACGCAACGCAGCAGCGGTATGCATATATACCGCAACTGCGTTTCTTGAAACTTAATAAGGTCAAAGGTTTGATTTGTCTAATGCCTGCAAACATAACCGACACCTCATCACTATACGATTTCTTTTGTTTTACCACACTTTAAACAATAATACAACGCCCAAACCTTTATTCATGTCTATTATCGTAAAATTTACTACGGTTTTTGCCCGTTGTATCGCCAAGCCGTATGTATAAATAACTCTCTCCACCTGACCTTTAGATTCGCGGCAGCTCTGCATAAAACCTGTTTGCCGTACCGGTGCCTTACGATGACCATCTGACCGCCGACGGAGCCCTGCTTGAGGTTGACGCCGACCTCCTTGACGTTCAATCACATCAAAAATCATGCGATTTTTTATGGTATTCTTTTCATTGGTATAGTATAGCTGTAAGCAGACAAGCCTCCGCCGCACGCCCTACATCGGCAGGGTGTTCATCGACGACGTGTACAGCGGCGGAAAACGTGACGCTTCATCCGGCAACACATATCCGCTGTTGTCGGAGGCAATCAAGAGCGGCTTGTTCCACCCCAACTGCAAGGACAGCACCTCAACCTACTACGAGGGCATCACGACATTACAGCCCGTCACGGAGGAAGAACAGGCGGAGATGGAGCGCCGCGAACAGCTCGAACAGCAGCAAAGCTACTACGAAAACCAAGCAAAGAAAAACCGCAGAATCGCCGAATACAGCCTTGACGCGGACAATAAAAGAACCTATTCCCACCGCGCGGAGATGTTTGAGCAAAAGGCGCAGAACGCGGAAAAAGCGCTTGCAAATTCGGGTGAAAGTGGTATAATATTGACGAATATTGATAGCACGGTGGCGAACGGCTTGCATTATGTTGGTACGATTGATAAAAAATTGTATAGTTGCGTAACAAAGGATATTTCAACGGATGAATTAATCATAACCGAAAAACAGATTGAGCATATCTTCAAAAATCATCCTACCGATTTTATTGATGTAAAAGATGTAATATGGAGTGTTCGGGAAGCGGTTTCATCTCCTGATTATATCGTTGAATCCGAAAAGCCGAACACTGCATTTGTGTTAAAAGAGCTTTCTAACGAAAAGGGAAAGTCAAGATTGATTATGCGTTTGAAAACAAGTACGGATCCTGATGATTATAAAAACTCCATTATTACTTTTCAAAAAACCCGAGAAAAAGAATGGAATCGAATCATCAGAAATAAAAAAATTCTTTACAAAAAGGAATAAATCGTGTATAATAATGGTAGGATAAAGGTGGATATTTGAGGTGGTAGATTTCGTCCCGACCACACGCCGATGGTACTGACAGGGGAAACCCGAGAGATGCAGGAGAATGGGACGCCTGCCAAATATCCACTCTATACCTGAAAATCCATTAACCGCTCCGCTACGGCAGGGCGGTTTTCTTATGCCCAAAATACAGTTTTGACACCGCCGTTGATGAAGCTTTCCTGACAGACAAACCTCAATTCTTTAAAAAACTTTTCAAAAGCTTCTTTTTTTGTCCTCTTTTTGTCCCTATCGGTTTGATATACTTTAGTCACAGTCAAGGGAACACAAACCAACTGATAATAAAACCAACTTAAAGGAGATATTAAAAATGAAAAAAACATTACCAACAAGAAAAACCGCGCAGGCCTTCTCATCACCGCTGCTGCACTCACACTCACCGCTGTGTTTGCCGCAGGCACCGTTTCGGCAGGCGCTGTCTGCATAAACAAGGCGACCGGTTATTCGCAGTCTGTCACCTCGGCAAAGGAAACCCTCGCCATGTCCATCGCAAAAAGAGTTTACGCCGGACACAACCTGCAGCAGGCGGATTACTCCGAGGATGTGATCTTGGTGGACGGCGACAGAGTGTACATGGACACCAGACATCTGCCGCCTGCCAACACCGGCAAAGCCGTTCACGTCAAAGCAAACGGTCAGACCTCCTACGGCTTCAACTGGACTTGCACCTGCGACATCCAGAATTACGTCATCAGCTGCAACTACAACTTCTCCAAGCATCAGTATGATTTTGTCACCTTCGGCAAGGAGCCGGGCGTGTCCAACATCACCATCTACTACAACACGAGCGACAATACGCGTCAGCCGGTGAATGTACGCCTCTCCGTCGATAAAAACCTCAACGCCACACGTCTTTCTTAATGAAAACAAACCAATACAAAAGCGGAGCTGTCCGGTCATCGTCCGGACGGCTCCGCTTTTTCGAAGTGCTTCAAAATCATTTTGTCGGGCAGAAGTGTCCTTATGCCGTTTTTTGCCGCAAAAAGCTGTCCACGGTGTCCTCAATGGTATCGCCAGCACCGACGCGAAGCGTCCTGTCGGCATAGCGCTCATAGAGCGGCAGGCGCTCGCGGTAGACGTCGGCAAGCGTTTCGTTGGGATGAAAGACAATGCCGCGCGTCTTGATATTGGTGACGCGGCGCTCGATCTCGGCAAACGGCACGTCGATAAACACGACCTCACCCATGCTCTTCAAGTGTGCCATCGCCTTTTCACTGAGCACCATGGAACCGCCGGTGGCAATGACCGTGCGATCTGCGTCAAGCGTGCTGCCAAGCTCCTCCTCCAAGCGGAGAAAATACTCCAAGCCGTCCTCGTCCAGTATTTTTTGCAGCGGCTTGCCTGCCCTGCGGCTAATCAGCAAATCAACGTCGTCAAACAGGTAGCCCAGCGCCTTTGCCAGCAGCACGCCGACGGTGCTCTTGCCGGAGCCGGGCATACCGATTAAGATAATATTGTTCATTTAGAGAATACGAATATTCAGCGAGTCGGTGCCGGAGGTCGGAAGGGTCTTGTTGGAGGACAGCAAGATCACGGTATCGCCCTTTTTGACGATGCCGGTGCTGAGTGCGCAGCGCATTGCCTGCTCGGTGATTTCGTCGGAGGTGAGCTTCTCCTCACCCATCAGCGCCGTGACGCCCCAGTTGAAGCAAAGGCGGCGGCACACCAGCTTGGAGGTGACAACCGCGATAACCGGAACCTCCGGACGGTAGTGCACCATGGCGCGCGCGACGCGGCCGGTGGCGCTCTCTACGATAATCGCCTTGGCGCCAACCTGCTCGGCGATATACTTTGCCGCCAGACAAATGCTGCCGCGGAACACGTTGGAATCCTCAATGCCGTAGCGCTCAACATAGGTGTGCAGCGCGGCAAATTCACCGTTCTCCTCCGCCTCACGGCAAATGGAGTCGAGCGCCATGACGCTTTCGAGCGGATATTTGCCTGCCGCCGATTCGCCGGACAGCATAACCGCGCTGGTGCCGTCGTACACGGCGTTGGCTACGTCGCTGATTTCCGCACGCGTCGGACGCGGTGCGGTCGTCATGCTCTCGAGCATCTGTGTGGCGGTGATGACATATTTGCCCTTGGCAACGCATTTGCGAATCAGGGTTTTTTGAATCTCGGGAAGCTTGATAAACGGAATCTCAACGCCCATATCGCCGCGCGCGACCATGATGCCGTCGGCGTAATCCATGATCAGATCCATGTCGTCCACGCCGCTCTGGTTCTCGATCTTGGCGATGATCTCCACATGCTCATAGCCGATGGAGTCGATAAAGTCGCGCAACGTGCGCACATCCTCGTGGTTGCGCACAAACGAAGCCGCCACCACGTTGCCGCCCTGTGCCAGACCGAACTCAATGTCGCGTCTGTCCTGTGCGCTGACGTAGGGCATATTGATATAGTAACCGGGAATATTGATGCTCTTGCGGTTTTTCAGCACGCCGCCCTTGCTGACGGTGCAGACGATGCGGTCGCTTCTGACCTCCTTGGTGATAATGGAAATCAAGCCGTCGTCAAGCAGCAGCTCGCGGCCGACAGCATCCTTTCCGTCGCGCAGGAAAATATCCACCAGCTTGGGATAAGAAATCGCCACGCCCTCGCTGTCGCCCTGCTCCTTTTCTTTGTAGAGGGTGAATTCCTGTCCATCCTCCAAAACAACAGAGCCGCCCTCAAAGGTGGTGACACGCACCTCGGGACCCTTGGTGTCTATCATGATGGCAACGTTTTTGCCGCTCTCATCGATCGCCTCGCGAATGGTCGCAAAGACGTCTATCAGGCTTTCGTGCGTGCCGTGGGACATGTTGACACGCGCCACATTCATGCCTGCGTCGATCATCTTCAACAGCATTTCCTTGGTGTTGCATGCGGGGCCGACGGTGCATACGATCTTGGTTTTTCTCATAATATCTCTCCTCTCGTTGGGGATAAAATCCTTTGTCATTATTATACATTATATTATTGTGATTTGCAATCTGTTTTGGAAAGAATATAAAAAAATTCTGCCCCGTTACAGAGCAGAATTTGTCGTGTTATCAGTATGATCTCCGGCGCGTCCCGGCTCCCAGCGCGGCGAACAAAATGCACATAAAAAAGATAAACACCGAGAGTGTGAGCGCCGCATAGGGCATGTCGAGCAGCTTGATTTGAATAAGATTCCATGACAGGCTGTCATAGTAGACGATCATATTGTTGACAACGCCTACGGCATACATCACGCCGAGCGCACCGCCGGCGTATAACAGCGAACCGAGGATGCCGAAGGCAGCTGCCGCACCCTTGGCACGCAGAAGCACCGAGAGGATCATCAGCAAATACAGGAACAACGCCACGATAAACACCAGCGCCACGCCGAGCATAAAGAGCCTGCCGGTGGCAAACTGCTGATTGATCTCCTGCGGGATCAGCGATTGGATGTACTCGTTGTCTGCGCCCGAAAGCATGGAAAAAATATTGTCGTTCTCATAGAACTTTTTTGCCAGCTCAAACAGGGTGTACCTGCCCGACTGCACATCGTAGCCAAACAGCTGGAACTCATAGGAGACCCACTGCATAAAGGGCAGGAAGAACGCAAAAACCGAGATGACCGCCGTCAAAAACGATACCACCAGATACGGCACGCGGCTTTTTTGCCGCGGACGGCGCTGCATGTTCGGCAGATAGGCGTGCTGTCCGTTGGGATAGCCCTGCTGCGGATAGCCCTGTTGCTGATAAGGCGGCTGCTGATAGGGCGGATAGCCCTGCTGCACATTCTGCCGTGCAGGGCGCCGGCGCTTTTGGCGCGTCGCCGCAAACGGCTCTGTCTCGCCGTAATCCGGCGCGGGCTGTATCACTTCATCGGGGCTGTAGACAAACGGTTGGTTTTCACGCACCTCCTCGGGTCGGTAGGTGTCGTCGGCTCTGTGCCTTCCGGCAGGTCCGGCGGCTTGCAGTTCCCTTCCGCAGCGAACACAGGCTTGCGCCTGTTGCGGATTGTCGGCGCCGCAGTGCATACATTTCATATCATTATACCTCTTTAATATACCTTGATTATATACCTTTCTTAGATTTTAAAAAGCAAAATAGGTGTAGGTCAGCACCGTCATGCTCAGCACGCCGCACAATGCCAATAACAGTACCGACGCCAAAATAAACCATTTTTTGGCATACAGCAAGCCGGCGAACTCGCGCAAAAAGGCGTTGGGATAGAAATACCACTTGGTTTTTGCCGTGATACCCTGCGCGTCCAGCCTGTATTTGGCCGCGAGAATGTAGGCGCGGAAGATGTGGTAGTTGGTCGTCGCCACACCTGCCCTGACCGTTTCGGGATCGGCGGCGTCCGCCATGATTTTTTCGCGCGAAAAGCGGATATTCTGGTCGGTGTTGACGCTCTTGTCCTCCTTGATAATCTGTTCTTCGGGATAGCCCTGTTCGAGCAGATAGCGCTTCATCGCCTCGCTCTCCGAAATGACCTCGTCGCTGCCCTGACCGCCGGAGGGAACAAACTTGGCGTGTTTGCCGTTGGCGGCAAACTGTGCGCGCTCAAAGCGGATCGCCGCATCCACGCGTCCCTTCAATATCGGCGTGAGCGTGCCGTCCTTTCGGATACCGCAGCCGAGCACGATCAGATAATCCTTGTCAAACGGCGGCTTGTATTTGGTGGCAAGAAAGGCGCTGACAATCGTGGACAGGAGCATGCACTCCATATAGCTCAGCACATAGGCGATGGAATAGCTGATTTGCGTGGACAGCACCACGCCGTTGTCCGAATAGCCGAAATAATAGACGGAGCTGCCGATTACGGCGGCTATGCCGAGCACCCACAGCAGACCGAGCCCGATGCCCAGCATATTCTGCGGACGCCTGCCCTCGTGGCGCAGAAGCCAGATATTGCTGCCGGCAATCGCGGCGGACAGCACGAGCATCAGCGGCGTTGTCAAAACGGCAAATACAAATCCGGAATCTGACAGGTTCATCAAAAAGAAACGGAAGGTGTTGTACCACTGCATATCGTAGAGGGCGAGCACAATCGTAAACGCGGCAAACAGCGCCACACCGCCGCAGGCGACCATATAATAAGAAAACCGCGCCTTGCGGAAGCACTCGATAAAGGTGACGAGCGTAAAGATAAACACGAGCAGCAGTCCGGCAAGAATGACAAACTCCACGATAATATAGCCGTCAAAATTCAGGTCGTCCTGTTGAAAAATCGTGCCAAAGCTGTTGACATACAGCCGGATATAGGCGGTAAAGCCTTCGGTCGTACCGTCAGGCTGCGCCGTATAATCGACCGTCGCCGTGGCGCTGCCCTCCCTGAGCGAACGGAAATCCACGCAGATGTTGCCGTCGGCGCCGATATAAGCCCGTTCGGCAGCCACGACCTCCGCGTTGTCCACTGTCACCGACAGGCTCTCCGGAACCGGATTCTGTTCGGCAGTATAAAGGATGTGATCGGTGTAGGTGCCGCCGAAAACGGTGATATAGAGGAGGCTGCCTGCCGTCATCAGCAATAGCAGCGCGGCGAGCACAAAAAATCGCTTTTTTTCGGCAAATCTGCCGCTGTTCGGGGATCGTTTCATCATTCTCATATCTTTTGAAAGCAGGTTTTTTCGGGGTCGATCTCGCATGTTTCAACGGTGTCGCCCGAGGCATAGCGGAACATCAGCTCCTGGCTCTTGACGCTGACCTTGGCGCCCTCGGGGATGGACGCGGTGATGAAGGCGTTGCCGCCGATGACCACATTTTTGCCGATCACGGTGTCGCCGCCGAGGATCGACGCGCCGGAGTAGATGGTCACGTTGTCGTGAATGGTGGGGTGACGCTTTTGACCGCGCAGATTTTGTCCGCCTCTGGTGGACAGAGCGCCGAGCGTCACGCCCTGATAGATCTTGACGTTGTTGCCGATCTCGGTGGTCTCGCCGATAACGATGCCGGTGCCGTGGTCGATAAAGAAATATTTGCCGATGGTGGTGCCCGGATGGATGTCGATACCCGTCAGGCTGTGGGCATGCTCGGTCATGATGCGCGGGATCAGCGGCACGCCGAGCAAGAACAGCTCGTGGGCGATGCGGTTGGAAAAGATCGCATAGAGTCCGGGATAGGTGCAGATGATCTCGTCCTTGTTGTAGGCGGCAGGGTCGCCGTCATAGAACGCCTGGATGTCGGTTTCGATATAGGCGCGGATCTTGGGGATCGTCTCCAAAAACGCAAAGGTCACGCGCTCCGCTTCAGCGGCGATGGTCTGCGCGTCGCTGCCCTCAAAGCGCGGCGTGTAGCGCAGCACGATGGCGGTCTGCTTTTTCAGGTTGTAGATGATATCCTCCAGCAAAATGGAGATATTGTTGCGCACGGTATAGGTGCGGTAATGGTTGTTGGGGTAGTAGCCGGGATAAATGACGACCTTGAGCTTTTCCAAAATGTCGATCACCACGTCCTTGTCGGGGTACTCAAACATCTTGTCCTCGTCGATCACACGTCCCTTGGCGTAATCTTCCATGAGCATATTGACAATGCCGTCGATTTTTTTATCCATGCCGTTTGCCATACGATCACCTCAAAGCACTTTCTGTTTTTCTCTCTGCTATTTATTATATATAAGGAACGCGAAAATGTCAATTCAGTTTCATCCTTTTGAAAATCGGCAAAAGTGTAAATTTGTAGGGCGTCCAAATGAAATTTTTGTTGAAATCACGGCAGAAATATGGTATGATTATGTTTAATTGGAGCGAACGATCGCCCTAATTTTTCCGTTATGAAAGGAGAGAACATGGCTAAGGATATGTTAGACGCGGTTTACGCGGCGGAAGAGGAATTCCGCAGGCGTGAAGGCGAAGCAAAAAAGCAGGCGGACAAAACCGTTGCCGACGCCAAAAAAGAGGCGGAAGCCCTGATCGACGCGCGCATGGCAAAGGCGAACGCGGACGCCGACGCAGAGCTGGCAAAGGCAAAGGCGGCGTGTGACAAGCTGATGCAGCAGGCGGAAGCCGACGCAAAAGCCGAATGCAAGCAGATTGCCCAAACCGCCAAAAAGAACCGTCCGTCGGTTATCAAAAAAGCGGCGGAAGCATTGTTAAGTTAAATCAAAGTCGTCACCGCAGGCAATCGCCGCGCGTGACAACGGGGGTGATAACATTTGGCAAAACTGAAAATGAAAACCGTGAGGATCATAGCCCTGCGGCAAGACCGCAAGCGGCTGCTGGAGCATTTGCAGGACAGCGCCCTGGTGCAGCTCACCAAGGCGGAAAAGTCCCGCGACGGCTTTAGGCGCGTCAACGTGACGCCGCAGATGCAGGTGTTTGAGCGCAACGTCGATTTGACGCAGCAGGCGCTGAAGATCCTCGACAGCGTAAAGCCCGAAAAAACGAGCATGCTGGACTCGTTCAAGGGCAGACGCGAAATCGACCCCGACGAAATCGGCGAGATCGCCAAGGACGCCAAGGAGGTCATCGAGATCTGCTCGAACATCACGGAGCTTGACAAGCAGTGCTCCGACAACGCCGCCGAGCAGATCCGCATCAAAACACAGCTCGCACAGCTCGAAAGCTGGCAAAAGCTGGACATTCCGCTGAACACGACCGGCACCAAATCGACGGCGGTGTTCATCGGCTCGCTGCCGGAGCAATACTCCGAACAGCGGCTCAAGGAGGCGCTCGCCAAGGAGAATCCCAAGCTGGAATTCGCCGTGGAGATCCAATACAGCGAGGCAGCCGTGACAAATGTGGTGGTGTTCACACCGCAGAGTCAAAAAACGATGGCGGAGGAAGCGCTGCGAGCGCTGGGCTTTGCAAGGCCGATGTCGCCGACGCACAAGATCCCAAAGGAAAAGGCGGAGCGCCTGCGCCAAAAGAGCGAAGAGCTGCGCAAAAGCACCGAAAAGGCGGAAGAGGAGATCGCGTCCTACGCCGACGCGCGTGACAAAATCAAGGTCACGCAGGACTATTTCCGGCTCCGCAGCGACAAATACAACGTGATCAACCACCTCGACCACTCCAAGCATGTGTTTGTGATCGAGGGCTATGTGCCCGAGGAAGACTGCGAAAAGCTGGAAGCGCTGTGCACGCGCGTGGCGACCTGCACGGTCGAATTCGGCGAGGCAGGCGACGACGCGCCCGTCAAACTGAAGAACAACAAATTCGCGGAGCCTGCACAGGGTATTCTGACAATGTATGCCGCACCCGGCAAAAGCGACCTTGACCCGACGCCGATCCTCGCATTCTTCTTCTATTTCTTCTTCGGCATGATGTTCTCGGACGCAGGCTACGGCATTTTGATGGTCATTGCAACGGGACTGATGATCAAAATCTTCAAGCCCGACAAAAAAATGTACAACAACCTCAAGCTGTTCCAGTACTGCGGCGTCTCCACCACCATCTGGGGCTTGGTATTCGGCAGCTTCTTCGGCGACGCCCCGGCGGCGATTGCCAACATGTTCACCGGCACCGAACGGGTGATGGCGCACTCCATCTCCAATATGGGCGACCCCACACCGGCGCTGATGCCGTGGCCGACCATCGACCCGCAAAAGGACGCCCTGACGCTGATGATCATTTCCATCGCGTTCGGTCTGGTGCATATCCTCGTGGGCATGGGCTGCAAATTCGTGGTCTGCCTGCGGCAGAAGGACTACGGCGGCGCGTTCTTTGACACCGGTCTGTGGATGCTGCTGCTCATCGGCTTTGCGGTTTTGGCAGCCGGCATGGTCACCACACCCGTGCTGATCACCGTGGGCGCCGTGATCGCCATCGCCTGTGCGGTCGGTCTGGTGCTGACCCAAGGCAGGGGCAAAAAAGGCATCGTCGGCAAGGCGATCGGCGGTCTCGCCTCGCTCTATGACATCACCGGCTACATCTCCGACCTGCTCAGCTACTCGCGTCTGCTGGCGCTGGGTCTGACGACCGGCGTCATGGCGCAGGTGTTCAATATGCTGGCGACCATGATGGGCACCAACGTGCTCGGCATCGTCTTTATGGTGGTGATCTTCATCGTCGGCCACCTTGTCAACATCGGTCTGAACGCACTGGGCGCGTATGTGCACACCATGCGTTTGCAGTATGTTGAAATGTTCAGTAAATTCTATGAGGGCGGCGGCAAGGAATTCGAACCGTTCTCGCTCAATACAAAATACATTAAAATTCAGGAGGATAAATAATTATGAACGGAATCTTTTTAGCTATTTTAGGTGCGGCAATCGCAACAGTTTTGGCAGGCGTCGGCTCCGCCAAGGGCGTTGGCTCGGCGGCGCAGACCGCGATGGGCGTTCTCTCCGAGGACTCCTCCATGTTCGGTAAGATGCTGGTCCTCACCCTTCTCCCCGGTACCCAGGGTCTGTACGGCTTCATCGTCGGCTTTTTGATCCTCGTCAGCAGCGGCGTGCTCAGCGGCGCTCCCAACGTGACCGTTGCGCAGGGCTTTGCCTATGCAGGCGCTTCGCTGGCTATCGGCTTCGGCGGTCTGTTCTCCGGTATCGCACAGGGAAAGGCGGCTGTTTCCGGTATCGCCATGACCGCCAAGGATGAGAAGAACTTCTCTAAGGGCATGGTTTCCGTTACCCTCGTAGAGATCTACGCACTGCTCGCGTTCATCGTATCCCTTCTCGTTGTTATCCAGGTTCCCAACTTCGGCTGATTTTTCACACGAGTTGACCGGCACACCGGAGAACCACTGACAACAACGAAAGGAAGGTGAGTCTGCATGAACGGCAGCGAAAGAATTTTGAGCCGTATAAGAACAGACTGCGACGAAAGCGTAAGAAAGATCGAAACGCATGCGCAGCATGAGCACGACCGCATCATCGCAGACGCGCAGCACCGCGCCGACACGCAGGCGGCTGCCGTCGCCGAAAAGACGGCGCAAAAGCGTGCGCAACTGGAGACGTCCTCGCAGAGCAGAGCGCAGCTCGCACGGCGCAACGCGCTCCTCAAGCAGCGCAGAAAAGAAATTGACACCACCGTTGAGGAGCTGGATGCATACCTGCTCGGACTCGGTGATAACGAATACTTTGAGGCGATCTATCGCCTTGCCGCCAAGCTGCGCGGCAAAAGCGGCGAGCTGTTCCTCAGCAAAAAGGATCTGAAGCGCTTGCCCGAAAACTTCACCAAGCGCATGGCGGCGGCAGGCGTGGACGCTTCCGTCAGCCAAACGCCTGCGGACATCACCGGCGGCTTCATCCTCAAATGCGGCGACGTGGAAGAAAATATGGAATTTGCCGCCATTATCAGCGCCGGACGCGACGAAATCGAAGATCTAATCAATCGAGAGCTGTTCGCGCGGTAAGGGGGATTTATGGCTTTATCATATGAATTTTCCATCGGCTCCGTCCGCGCAAAAGAAAACGCCCTCTTCTCCAAAACCGATCTGGAGCAGCTGCTCGGCTGCAAAACGACCGCCGAGCTGTGTCAGACGCTGAGCGACAAGGGCTACGGCACCGTCGGCGCGTTTGACGAGATGACCAAGCGGCACATGGACGGCGTGTGGGAATACCTGCGCAGGATCGCGCCGGACTTTGGGGTGTTCGCACCGTTTTTGATCCAAAACGACGCCCACAACTTCAAGGTCGTGCTCAAGGGCACCATGTCCGCGCGCGACTACTACACCGCGCTGCTGCTCACACCCTGCACGGTGGAGCACAAGCTGATGATCGACGCCGTGGAGCACCGGATCATGAAGGACCTGCCGGCATGGCTGCAGGAGCCTGCCGCCATGGCGTATGACCTGCTCGCCCACACCGGCGACGCAAGAGCTGCCGACGCGGTGCTCGATAAGGCGGTCATGCTCGAAATGCTGCGCCAAAGCGAGGGCTTCCGCTCCAAATTCCTAAAGGAATACTTCCGCACGGAGGTTTTCTATCACAATATCAAGATCGCTCTGCGCGGTGCGCGCACCGGCGCGGACAGACACTACTACAAAAGCGCCATGCCGCGCTTTGAGGGCTTTGACCGCGACAAGATCGTGCAGGCAGCCCTCAAGGGCCACGACGCGCTCGTCGATATGCTTTCCAAGCTGAGCGACTACGGCTGCAAGCAGGCGATGGAGCAGTACAAAAGCTCTCCCTCCGCCTTTGAAAAGTTTGTGGACGACAGGCTGATGATGCTCGCCAAGGAGAGCTGCAAGCGCACCAGCGAAGGCGCCGAGCCGCTGTTGGGCTACTATCTGGGCGAGGAAGCGCAAAACAAGGTGCTACACATCATTTACAGCGGCGTCAAGACCGGCGCCGATACGGAAATAATCAGGGAAAGGCTGCGTGAGATCTATGGCTAAAAATATCGCTGTGCTCGGCGACGCCGAGAGCATCAAGGGCTTTTCCGCTGTGGGACTGGATATATATCCCTTTGACGAAGAGACCGACGTGACAGCGCTGCTGCGCCGTGTGGCGGACAGCGACCGCTACGCCGTTATCTATGTGACCGAAGCCGTGTATTTTGCCACCGAAAAGGCGCGTGCGCGTTACGCGGAACGGCTGACGCCTGCCATCATCCCCATTCCGGGCGTGAGCGGCAACAAGGGCACCGGCGTCAGACGCCTGTCGTCCTTTGTGGAAAAGGCGGTCGGCTCCGACATCATCTTTAACAATTGAGGTGTAATATTTGAAAAAAGGAATTATCACAAAGGTCGCGGGTCCTCTGGTTATCGCCGAGGGTATGCGCGACGCGAATATGTTCGACGTTGTGCGCGTCAGCTCGCAGCGTTTGATTGGCGAGATTATCGAGATGCACGGCGACCGCGCGTCCATTCAGGTATATGAAGAAACCTCCGGTCTCGGCCCCGGCGAAACCGTTGAATCCACCGGTGCGCCGCTGTCCGTTGAGCTGGGCCCCGGCCTGATCGGCGCGATTTACGACGGCATTCAGCGTCCGCTCGACGAGATTATGAAGGTCGCCGGCACCAACCTCAAAAGAGGCATCGACGTTCCCTCGCTCAACCACAAAAAGAAATGGGACTTCAAGCCCGTTGCCAAGGTCGGCGACAAGGTGAAGGCAGGCGACACGCTTGGCACCGTTCAGGAGACCGCCGCCGTGCTGCACAAGATTATGGTTCCCAACAAGGTGGAGGGCACCGTTGCCAAAATCAGCGGCGGCAGCTTTACCGTTGACAACGTTGTCGCGGTTATCAAAACCGACAAGGGCGACGTCGAGGTCAAAATGTTCACCACCTGGCCTGTCCGTGTGGGCAGACCCTACAAAAAGAAGCTCTCGCCCGACATTCTGCTCACCACCGGTCAGCGCCCCATCGACACGATGTTCCCGCTGGCAAAGGGCGGCGTAGCGGCGGTCCCCGGTCCGTTCGGCTCCGGCAAGACCGTTGTGCAGCACCAGCTGGCAAAATGGGCGGCAGCCGATATTATCGTCTACATCGGCTGCGGCGAACGCGGCAACGAGATGACCGACGTTCTGAACGAATTTCCCGAATTGAAGGATCCGCGCACCGGCAACTCCCTGATGGAGAGGACCGTGCTGATCGCCAACACCTCCGACATGCCCGTTGCGGCGCGTGAGGCGAGCATCTACACCGGTATCACCATCGCCGAATACTTCCGCGACATGGGCTACACCGTCGCGCTGATGGCGGACTCCACCTCGCGCTGGGCGGAGGCGCTGCGCGAAATGTCCGGACGTCTGGAGGAAATGCCCGGTGAAGAGGGCTATCCCGCCTATCTGGGCAGCCGTTTGGCGCAGTTCTATGAGAGAGCCGGCCGCGTGCTCGTCAACGGCACCGCCGACACCGAAGGCGCACTGTCCGTTATCGGCGCGGTTTCCCCTCCCGGCGGCGACATCTCCGAGCCGGTTTCGCAGGCGACGCTGCGCATCGTCAAGGTGTTCTGGGGCTTGGACGCGAACCTCGCATACAAGCGCCATTTCCCGGCTATCAACTGGCTGACCTCCTATTCTCTCTACACCGACCAGCTCGAAAAGTGGTTTGCCGAGAACGCGGCGCCCGACTTTATGCAGCTGCGCGGCAGAATGATGGCGCTTTTGCAGGACGAAAGCGAGCTGCAGGAGATCGTGAACCTCGTCGGTATGGACGCGCTGTCCGCTCCCGACCGCCTGAAGCTCGAGAGCGCACGCTCGATCCGTGAGGACTATCTGCACCAGAACGCGTTCGACCCCACCGACACCTACACCTCCCTGCCCAAGCAGGTGCTGATGATGCGCGCCATCCTCAGCTACTACGACAAGGCACGCGAGGCGCTGAGCAAGGGCGCGAACATCGAAATGCTTGTCAACATCCCCGTGCGCGAGCGCATCGGACGTTTTAAATATGAGCCCGAGGACAAAATTCAGGCTGAATTTGAGTCGATTGAGACCCAGCTTGACGCTGAAATCAGCGACGTTTTGAAAAGGAGTGATGACTGATGCCAAAGGAATACCGTACCATTCGAGAGGTAGCAGGTCCTCTGATGATGATCAGCGACGTTGAGGATGTCAAGTATGATGAGCTGGGCGAAATCGAGCTGCCCAACGGCGAAACACGCCGCTGCAAGGTGCTCGAGGTCAACGGCAGCAACGCGCTGGTGCAGCTGTTTGAATCCGCCGCCGGCATCAACCTCGCCAACTCCAAGGTTCGTTTTTTGGGTCGCTCCATGGAGCTGCCCGTTTCTCCCGATATGCTCTCGCGCGTATTTGACGGTCTGGGCAACCCGATTGACGACGGTCCGGCGCTGATTCCCGAAAAGCGCATGGACGTCAACGGCACCCCGATGAACCCTGCCGCGAGAAACTATCCGCAGGAATTTATTCAAACCGGCGTGTCCGCCATCGACGGTCTGAACACGCTGGTAAGAGGTCAAAAGCTCCCGATCTTCTCCGCTTCCGGTCTGCCTCACGCGCAGCTGGCGGCGCAGATCGCCCGTCAGGCGACGGTAAGAGGCAAAAACGAGCAGTTCGCCGTTGTCTTTGCCGCGATGGGTATCACCTTTGAGGAATCCGAATACTTTGTGCAGTCCTTCAAGGAGACCGGCGCCATCGACCGTACTGTCATGTTCGTCAACCTCGCCAACGACCCGGCTATCGAGCGTATCGCCACACCCAAGATGGCGCTGACCGCCGCCGAGTATCTGGCGTTTGACCTCGGCATGCACGTGCTCGTCATCATGACCGACATCACCAACTACGCCGACGCGCTGCGCGAGGTTTCCGCCGCGAGAAAGGAAGTCCCCGGCAGACGCGGCTATCCCGGCTACATGTACACCGACCTCGCCACTCTCTATGAGAGAGCAGGAAGACTGCGCGGCAAGGACGGCTCCATCACCCTGATTCCGATCCTCACCATGCCCGAGGACGACAAGACCCACCCCATCCCCGACCTCACCGGCTACATCACCGAGGGTCAGATCATCCTCAGCCGCGAGCTCTACCGCAAGGGCGTGACGCCGCCGATCGACGTGCTGCCCTCGCTGTCGCGTTTGAAGGACAAGGGTATCGGACCCGGCAGAACCCGAAAGGACCATGCCGCAACCATGAACCAGCTGTTTGCCGCCTATGCGCGCGGCAAGGACGCCCGTGAGCTGATGGTCATCCTCGGCGAAGCGGCGCTGACCGATATGGACAAAAAGTACGCGGAGTTTGCCGAAGCGTTTGAGAGAGAATATGTGTCGCAGGGCTACGAAGCCAACCGTTCCATCGAGGAGACCCTCGACATCGGCTGGAAGCTCCTCGCCATTCTCCCGAGAAGCGAATTGAAGCGTATCAAGGACGATATGCTCGATGAGTTCTATCCGAAGGGCTGATGTCCCGTGAACGGAACTTTGTGCATTTGAGGTAATATATGGCTGTAATGAACGTTAACCCCACGCGTATGCAGCTGAGCAAGCTGAAAAAGCAGCTGGTGACTGCCGTGAGGGGACACAAAATGTTAAAGGATAAGCGCGACGAGCTGATGCGCCAGTTTTTGGACTTGGTGCGTCAAACGCGCGACCTGCGCGACAAGGTGGAGCGCGAGCTGGAGCTCTGTAACGACCACTTTGTCAACGCGTCCGCAGTGATGAGCAAGGAGGCGCTGGACGGCTCGCTGCTCTCGCCCAAGCAGCAGATCAATTTGGAGGTTGGCTCCAAGAACGTGATGAGCGTGGAGATCCCGCAGTTTGAGGCACAGCAGCGCACCGCAAGCGAGGGCGACATCTTCCCCTACGGCTTTGCGTTCACCTCCTTTGAGCTGGACGACGCCGTGATGGCGCTCAACCGCGTGCTGCCCGACCTGATTTTGCTGGCGCAGTATGAAAAGAGCTGTGAGCTGATGAGCGCCGAAATCGAAAAAACGCGCCGCCGCGTCAACTCACTGGAGCACGTGATGATCCCGCGCTATCAGGAGACCATCAAATACATCTCCATGAAGCTCGAAGAAAACGACCGCTCCAGCCGCACCCGACTGATGAAGGTCAAGGACATGCTGCTCGACAAGGCGCACGGCTACTCGGAAAGCGCCCGATAAGACAAAAAACCATTGCCTGTTTGTTCTGGCAGTGGTTTTTTGTTATCTTTTTCACAATACTTGCTTTTTCATGCGTTTGTTATATACTCTTTATATCATCCGACACCATCATACAGGAAAAGCGCTCGGACATGCTGGAGGAATACGAGCGCGTCTACGACAACGAGACCGGCAACATCTACCGCGCCTATAACGGCTTTTTGGACGACATTGGCGACCAAAGCCGCTACACCCCCATCACCGACAGCCAATACGCCGACGGCTATGACGGCTGGATCGACAAATAAGCAGGCAGCGTGACGCTGCACCCAGTCCGCCTTTTGAGACGCTTTTTTGGTTTGGAGAACGTCATCAACGGCGGGGTCAAAAAGAGATAATTTCCTATGAAAAAGGCTATCCCGATTTTGGTGGGATAGCCTTTTGTTCATCAATCCTCATAGTGACCCTTGCAGGAGATGATCAGCAAATTCTGCTGCGCGTCAAAATTGTAGACCAAACGATTCTCATGGTCGATCCTGCGGCTCCGCGCCTTGCGGTATTTCAGCGGTTCCGGCTTGCCGATCCCCTCCGACAAGCCGTTGCGCTCGATATCCTTGATCAGCGCGTTGATTTTTTTCAGCATCTTTTTGTCGAGCATCTGCCATTGCAAATATTCGTCCCACGCCAAGTCAGACCATATCTTATTCATCCTCAGCCTCTATCAATTCGTGCGCCTTTCCCTCTCCGCGTTCGAGCTGCTGCATGCTTCTGTCGATTTTGGCGAGATATTCCGCGTTGCGCGCCGCCTTCATCATGCTGTTGTATTGTTCCAAGCTGATGATCACCACATTTTTTTCGTTCTTGCGCGTGACGATGACCGTCTCGTTTTCGTCCGTCGCCTTGTCGCAATAGCTTTTTAGGTTGTTGCGAATGGTGGAATAATTGACCGCTAACATATGCGCCCCCCTTTGTACAATTATTTGAACAGGTTTTTGTACTTATATTATAACCTATTCCATAGAAAAAATCAAGACCAAAGCAACGTGACGCTGCACCCAAATCCGCCTTTTAAAACGTTTTCCCATAAGGAAAGCTTCATCAACGGCGGGGTCAAAAAGAGATAATTTCCTGTGAAAAAGGCTATCCCGATTGGTGGGATAGCCTTTGATTATTTTCTCAGTCTGTCAGCTAAATGAATCAATATTTTTAAATCTTCTTCCGGTAGCCTAGAGGCAGAAGTCAGCAATCTTGTGAGCATTTCGGGGAATTGCAATTCTGAATCAAAAAACTCTCTCGGCGTAATGCCGAAATAATCACAAATATATAAAAACTCACTCATAGACGGCAGCGCCCTGCCGGAAGAAATACTCTGAATATAGCTTTTGCTGTGCCCTAAATCATAGCTCATTTTATATTCCGACACACCCTTTTTTATGCGCAGCTCAGAGATTCTGTCGCGAATGAATTGTTCGTTCATATTATCACCCATTAACAGAATACACTAATTAAATTAGGAATATACTAATTTAATTATTAAAAGTACTTGATTTATCATAATTATTATAGTATAATCAGCTTATAAAATGATGAAAGGAAGATGCATTTTGAAAAAGCGTACTTTACAATTATCATTGTTTCTGCTTTTGTGTGTTTTCATTTTGAACGCGAGCGGTTGCGGAAGCAGCAACAATTCGCCTGTAGCGAACTCATACGCCGGCAGCAAATATGAAACAACAGAAAAAAACGAAACTGCGAACAATGGTTATACGGTTACCGGAACCAAAGATTTCAGTGACGGGTATGCATGGATTTCAATCAGACAAGGAGCAAAAGGCCAATCCAAACGAGCTTGTATCGACACAAGCGGCAAAATTCAATTTATCCTTGATGATATCGTTGAAGGAACCCTAACTAATGACCAAATCAGAGATTTTAAAAGCGGATATGCCGCAGTAAAAGACAACAGCAATAATACTTATATCTTAGACACTAAAGGAAACATTGTATCTTCCAGCAAAACCGGAAACTATGATCATATTGTTTGTTATGGTGACGGATACTTTTTAACCGAAAAGAAGAATAATAACTTACATGAAGTCAATTATACATTTTCGGTTATTGATGCCAATGAAAACTATTTGTTAACAGACTGTTATACAACAGAAAAAGAAATCACTGATTACTATGCATTTAATTATCGCGGCGATAATATTTTTAGCTATACAAGGTATTCAAACGGTTATGGAAGCGGATATGATTTTATCAATGTAAAAACCGGCAAAGTTTTTGCAATAGATGTAGATGCTTTTTATGGTTATAGCGACAATAAAGGTATAGCAAGAAATGATTCTAAGAATCAAATCGTTGATGTTAACGGTAATTATACCGAGATACCTCTTGAAAGGTGTTACGCAAAATCATCTATATACAATAACAGCTTTGCTTACCAAAAAAGCAATGACGATAGTTTGTATGTGTATAATCTCTCAACCGGGCAATCAAAAGAATTATACCACTGCGGAACTGGTATATCAGCCAAAATTTGCGATTACAATAACGAAGTATTTTTGCTTAATATTGTGGATACAACAACAAAGACTTATGAAGATTGGTTTACACTTGTTGATTATCAAGGCAATGAATTATTTGCTCCCAAAGAAGGTGACCCCATTGGCTTTTCATCAGATCGAATTACTGCCAATTACGAGAATCATGCTGACAAGATCAAAGTGTTTGATAACAAAGGAAATGAAATAATCGCAGCTAAAGAAGGAGAACTCGCTCTTGCCCAAAACGGCATCTATCACGACGGTTTCCTATGCGTTAACACAAATGCTAGCTCGGCATTTTCCGGCATTAATTGCAACAACTATATTGACATCAATGGCAACCTATTATTCCCAGACGGAACAATAACAATATAGAGGATGGTCAACATGAAAAAAGCATTAACAACAATCACATTCGGTATTCTCGTTATCACAATGGTGCTATCACTCACAGGTTGCATAAAATCCGGCTTAGAGGGAAAATGGCAAGGAGATTCTTGGTATTGGGAATTTTCAAATGGCACCTATACAACCGATTATTATGGCGGTACAGAAACTTCAAGCTATCATATTGATGACGATGGAACACTTTTTATCAACCGAGAGGGATATGGTGAATTCTCCTTAAAAAAAGTAACAATAGAAGAAATGAAGCAATTAAACGGAAAAACCGATACTTCAAAGTATTATGCTTACGATGACACAACTCTGTTGATAATGAATAGTGCTATCGAATATAAAAAACAATAATATCATTTTAGAAAGGATATAATTACATGAAAGTATTTCGTACAGTAATAAAGGTGGGACTTCTTGTATTATCAATTGCTTTTGTTCTTGCAAGCTGCAGCGGTGCAAGTCTTGAAGGACGATGGGAATATAAAAACATGTATGGATTAACAGAAGCATATATTGAGTTTCGCCCAGACGGAACCTGTGTCGGTGGAAGCATGGGCTATGGCGGCGAGGAATCAACCTACACCATTGACGGCGACGGAACACTCCACCTCAACGGAAACACCTACAAAAAAACCACGGTTGAAGAAATGCGCAAAATGGATTCTTCGCAAGACAATGAATATTATGCATTCGACGGTTCATCTGCATATTTCGGAGACAATACAAAAGAATACAAAAAGCAATAACTACATCAAAAAGGCTATCCCACTTCTGAGATAGCCTTTTATTACGCATTTAAGAATTACGCATTGAACACGAATTTTCCGTCCTGATAATCACAGGTGACCGCGCTGTTCGCCTTGATCTCGCCGTCGAGCAGCTTCTCGGACAGGACGTCCTCGATCTCGCTCTGAATGGCTCTGCGCAGCGGACGGGCGCCGTAGCTGTCGTCAAAGCCCTTGTCGGCGATGGCGGTGATCGCCGCGTCGGTAAAGGTGATGGTGATGTCCATGGCGGCAAGACGCTTGGAGAGGGTCTCGAGCATTTTGCCGGCGATCTGCTTGATCTCGTCCTGCGTGAGCTTGTTGAATACGATGATGTCGTCCACGCGGTTGAGGAACTCGGGACGGAACACCTTTTTCAGCTCGCCCATGACAAGGGAGCGGATGTCCTCCTGCTTCTGCGCCTTTTCCTCCTGCGCGAAGCCCAGCGACTTTTGCTTGTCGGTGATCATGCGTGCGCCGACATTGGAGGTCATGATGATGACGGTGTTTTTGAAATCGACGGTTCGTCCCTGGCTGTCGGTCAGTCTGCCGTCCTCCAAAATCTGGAGCAGCATGTTGAACACGTCGGGATGCGCCTTCTCGATCTCGTCAAAGAGCACCACCGAATAGGGCTTGCGGCGCACCTTTTCGGTGAGCTGACCGCCCTCGTCAAAGCCGACGTAGCCGGGTGGTGAGCCGATGAGCTTGGAAACCGTGTGCTTTTCCATGTACTCGGACATATCGAGACGGAGCATGGCGTTTTCGTCGCCGAACATCGCCTGCGCCAGCGCCTTGCACAGCTCGGTTTTTCCGACGCCGGTCGGACCAAGGAAGATGAAGGAGCCTACCGGACGCTTGGGGTCCTTGAGTCCGACTCTGCCGCGGCGGATCGCCTTGGCAACAGCGGTCACTGCCTCGTTTTGACCGACGACGCGCTCGTGGAGAACCTCCTCCATGTGGAGCAGACGGTCGCTCTCCTCCTTGGTGAGCTGCACAACGGGGATCCCTGTCCAGTCGGAGACGATTTTGGCGATGATCTCCGCGTCCACCTCGCCGCATTTGTCCTCACGGCGCTCCTGCCAGCTCTTTTTTGCCTCGTCCAACTCTGCCTGCACGCGCTTTTGCTCGTCGCGCAGCTTGGCGGCACGCTCAAAGTCCTGCTCGTTGACAGCGCTCGCCTTTTCGTTTTCAAGGTTCTTCACCTTGTCCTCCAAGTCCTTCACGTTATCCGGAGAGGTCATGGCGGCAAGCCGCACCTTGGAGGCGCCCTCGTCGATCAGGTCGATCGCCTTGTCGGGCAGGTAGCGGTCGGCGATGTAGCGTGAGGAGAGCTTGACAGCCGCTTCGATGGCTTCGTCGGTGATTTTGACCTTATGATGCGCTTCGTAGCTGTCGCGCAAGCCCTTTAGGATCTCAACCGCCTGCTCCTGCGTGGGTTCGCCTACCTTGACAGGCTGGAAACGGCGTTCAAGAGCCGCGTCCTTTTCGATATATTTTCTGTATTCGTTCAGCGTGGTTGCGCCGATGACCTGAAAATCACCGCGTGCCAGCGAGGGCTTGAGGATATTTGCGGCGTCTGCGCTGCCCTCTGCCGCGCCGGCGCCAATGATGGTGTGCAGCTCGTCGATGAACAGGATGGTGTTGCCGGAGCTTTTCACCTCGTCGATCGCCGCCTTGATGCGTTCCTCAAAATCACCGCGGTATTTGGCGCCTGCCACCATGCCGGTGAGGTCAAGGCTGACGACGCGCTTGTCGCGCAGGATCTCGGGGACGTTGCCCTTGGATATCTCGAGCGCCAGTCCCTCGGCGACCGCCGTTTTGCCGACGCCCGGCTCGCCGATGAGCACGGGATTGTTTTTGGTACGGCGCGAGAGTATCTGGATCACGCGCTCGATTTCTTTTTCTCTGCCGATAACCGGGTCGATCTCGCCGTTTTTGGCTGCCTTGGTGAGGTCTCTGCCAAATTTGTCGAGCGCAGAGCCGCCCTCCTGCGGATTGCCGTTCGGGTCAAAGCCCTCGCCCGGATAACCGCCGCTCTGGAAGCCGCCGTTTTGGAAGCCGCCGTTCGGGTTGCTCTTGCCGCCGAGACGGTTCTGTATCGCCTGCACCAGTGCCTGCATGCTCACGCCTGCTTCATTGAGGAAACCGACGGCGTAGCTGTCGCTGTCGCTGACCAGCGCGATGAGCAAATGCTCGGTGCCCACATAGCTGCTGCCGACACGCGCCGCGACCGCCACTGCCGAACGCAACACACGCTTGGTGCGCGGTGTGAATGCGTCGGCGGTCAAATGCGTCGGTGCGCCGCCGATCTCGTTCGCCTGGATCCTTTGGGAAATACTGTCGGCCGTGACGCCGCAGCTTGTCAGCGCTGCATATGCCACGCCGCTGCCCTCCTGCAACAGTCCCAGCAGCACATGCTCGGTGCCCACATAGCTGTGACCGAACTGCTCCGCCGACTGCACGGCGAGGTTGAGTGCCTTATTGGCTTTTTCGGTGAATCCTTGGAATTGGAACATACGAATCCCTCCTTGGTTTGATCTGTTTCATATACCTTACTATATTATCTATATTATGCTAATCTCGATTTGATCAGCTTGGCGCGTTCCGTGTCTCTCTCGCGCGGCGACAGGCTTTTGCCTGCGTTGACGGAGAGCGTCGCCGGCTCCACGTCGATCATCAGCTTGTCGATACAATCGACGCCGATATTCTTTATCTGTCCCGACACGATGCCCAGCCGGACATTGGACAGCAGACGAAGCGCTTCTTCGTGTGCGATCACGACGGCGTATTTGAGAATGCCGAGGCTCCTTGCGATGGTGTCCTGCACGTCAACGCTCTTGCACAGGCGTTCGCGTGCCTGCTCCTCCTGTGCCGCGAGCTGTGCGGTGATGTTTTTCAGATTTTCGATCGCCGCCTTTTCGGAGATGCCGAGTGTGACCTGATTGGAGAGCTGATAGAGCGCTCCCTGCGGCTCGGTGCCTTCGCCGTGTGCGCCGCGCATGGTGAGTCCGAGCTTGGACAGGTTGCCGGCGATACGGCTGATAGCGTTGCTCTTTTCGAGCGCGGGCAGGTGCAGCATGACCGAAGCACGCATGCCGGTGCCGAGGTTGGTCGGACACTGCGTCAGATAGCCGAGCTTTTCGTCAAAGGCGAAGTCAAGGCGTTCGTCGAGCAGGGTATCGAGCTTATCGGCGGTGTCATACGCCTGCTCGAGCGACAAGCCCGGCGTGATGACCTGCAAGCGGATATGATCCTCCTCGTTGAGCATGATGGATAGTCTTTCGTCGCTGCTCAGCAAAAGCGCTCTGCCGGCGGTATCGCTGACAAACTCAGGACTGACCAGACGTTTTTCTACCAGAGAGACGCTCTGCCGCGGGTCAAGCTCGCTCATTTTGATGTAGGAGAAGTCGTCCGCCAGCACGCTGTTGCCGTTTTTCACCGCGTCGCGCACCTTTTCGATGACCTCCTCCCTGCCCTGTTGACTGAGCTTGCAGGGGAAGGGATAATTCTTTAAATTTCTCGCCAGACGGACTCTGGTCGAAATCACAACATTGCTCACGGTTAACCCTCCATTTCCTTGATTTTGTCACGCAGCTCCGCAGCGCGCTCAAAATCCTGTTCCTGCACTGCCGCGTCAAGCTGCTTTTTCAGCTCCGCGATTTGCTGCTCCTTGGTCATCTCGGCAGGCTTTTGCGCCTGTGCCGCCTGTCTGCCGCTGTTTTTGCCGCAGTGGGTGGTGTTGCCGTGAATCCTGCGAATGGACGGATACAGCTGGTCGGCGAACAGCTCATAGCAGTGTGCGCAGCCGACCTGTCCGGTTTTGGCGATTTCGGCGTAGGTGCTGCCGCAAAACTCACAGCGCGTCGCCTGTGTTCTGGCAGGCAGCACATTGGTAAAGAAGCTGCCCAGCAGACTGGAAAAATCGTTGTCCATGTCGGCGAACACATTGGTATAGCCGAGCTTGTGTGCGCATTCGCTGCACAGGTCGTACTCCTTGAACTCGCCGTTGATAATAGTTTTTACGTGTGTGTTGGCGTTGTTGGCGCCGCATTTTTGACATTTCATAACCTGTCACCTCTCTGATCCATATACCTAACTGTTCAGTGTTAACAACATGTTTTTGAACAAATCGGCACGCACTGCGTCGCGCTTTTCCTGCTCCACCTTTTTGAGCGTGCGGTCGGACAGTGCCGCCGCGATCGCCTTGGCGGTCTCTATTTGCAGCATACTGCGCTGCAGCATGTTGCGCAGCATGACCTCCGCAGTCGCCTTGTCGAGCGAATCGCCCACGGAATTGATGATGTGCATCAGCGCGGTGCCCTTGTCCATCTTGACGCGGCTGATACGGATATAACCGCCGCCGCCGCGCCGGCTCTCGACAATGTATCCCTGCTCGGGCGTAAAGCGCGAGGTGATCACATAGTTGATCTGACTCGGCACACAGCCGAGACTGCCTGCCAGCTCGTTGCGCTGTATCTCGGCGCTGCCGTCCTGCTTTTCAAGCATTTCCAAAATGACCTGCGCCACTAAATCACTCATTCTCATTTTGCTGCCTTCTTTCTTCACCCTTTCGGGCTTTGATAACAGTATAACCAAAAGGTCAGGAAAAGTCAAAGTCAAATAAAGTCAATCAATTTGACCTTTCCTTTTATTTTCTCCCGAATCCTCTCAAATACTCCCGAATCCTAAAAAATCAAAAAAATTTAACTTTATTTGACCTTTAAACGTGACGCTGCATCCAGTCCGTCTTTTGACAGCGCGGTACGATCGGTAAGGGTCTGCAACGGCTGCAGCGTGACGCTGCACCCAATCCGCCTATTGAAAGGTTAGTTGGTTCGGATAAGTTCATCAACGGCGGGGCTGAAAAAGGTCTGTAAATAAAACAGTAAATCTCTTTCAAAATGGGCGGTCAGCCCGTTTCCTTATTAAAAGAAAAAAGCGGTGAGGAACACACATTCCTCACCGCTCTGTGATTAATTATTCAATTAAACGCAGGAAGCTTACTGTTCTTCGGCTTCTTTTCTTCTTGCAAAGCATTCACTGCAATAATAACTCTTGCCTTCCATCGGTCTGAAAGGAATTTTCGCAGGACCGCCGCACTCCGCACAGGTGGTTTCGTAGTATTCTCTGCTCGCTTTGACGGCGTTTTTGCGCGCCTGTCTGCATTCTTTACAGCGCTGGGGCTCGTTCTCAAAGCCCTTTTCAGCGTAGAATTCCTGCTCGCCGGCAGTGAAAACAAACTCCTTACCACAATCTTTGCAGATTAGTGTTTTGTCTTCATACATGGACATCTACCTCACTTTGGGAAAAAATTTGTCCCTCATAAAACTGCGCAGCATTCTGTTCAGGACATATCATTGGCACCGACTTTTCTGCGCGCCCTTTGCAAAGCGTTGTCAACGGACTTTTCGGAAATGTTGAGCTGCTGTGAGATTTTGCTGTAGCTGAGTCCCGAGGCAAAAAGCATCAATACCTCGTATTCCCTTGCCGACAATAAAGCGTGAAGCCTTTTCAGAACCTGACCGAGCTGTTCTTTATAGACGAGCTGTTCCTCGGGGGTGGCAACATAATCTGTCAGCTCCTCGCCGATCCCGTCTATGCGGACAAGCATGGCATCAGGTACCGCTTTTTTGGACTGCGAGCTTCTGAAAATAGAGATAAACCTGCGTTCCACTATCAGTGAAACAAAGTTCCCAAACGAACTACCCCCGTGCGCGTCATATGTTTTGCAGGCGTAAAGAAGAGCCATCAATCCCTCTTGAACGAAATCGTTCTGCTCGTAGCCTTGAGCCGAGTATTTGCGCGCGATAAATCTGATTTTGTTCAGATACCTAATAGCCAGCTCATTAAAGGCATTGTCGTCGCCGTTTTTAGAAAATTCGGCAAGAACATCATCTGAAAGGGTTGAATACAAACCTTTAGTATGTGCCATCTTGTACCCCCGCTACCTATGATATTCTGTAACAAGATTTTATCATATTTTTTCACAAAAGTCAAGTCGCACAGACAATTCTGTAAGATTGCATATTTGCAGCACCATAATTTGGGCAATTCGTCTAACTGCGCAGCGGGAATCAGCACTATATGTATTGTTTTTTGTTCTGACGCGTGTTATAATGAAATAAATATGAAAAATGTGGTGATTATTTATGGTTGTAACCTGTACAAGCTTCGGCATCAACGGAATCGACGGCTACCGCGTTGAGGTGGAGGGCGCCTCGCGCGTGGGACTGCCCGGCTTTGATCTGGTGGGACTGCCCGACGCCGCCGTCAAGGAGAGCCGCGACCGCGTGCGCTCGGCGCTGTCCAACTGCGGCTACAAGCTGCCCTCGGCGCACTTTATCTTCAACCTTGCGCCTGCCGACATCAAAAAGGAGGGTCCCATCTACGATCTGCCCATTACGGTCAATCTGATGCGGCTTGCCGGCTATATCAAGGCGGATCTGCGCGACTGCGCCTTTATCGGCGAGCTCTCGCTCAGCGGCAACCTGCGCGGCGTCAACGGCGTGCTGCCCATGGTCATCACAGCGCGTGAAACAGGCGTGAAAAAAATCTTTGTCCCCTACGCGAACGCACACGAGGCGGCGGTGGTGGAGGGCATTGAGGTGTACCCCGTCAAGAGCATCCATCAGCTCAAGACCTTCCTCGACGGCGACGAAAAGATCGCGCCTGCCGTTCCGACAAAAAACAACAATATTTCATTGAGTCAAATGATACCGGACTTTGCACAGGTGAAGGGACAGACGGAAGCCAAGCGCGCCATGGAGATCGCGGCGGCAGGCGGTCACAACATTCTGCTGATAGGTCCTCCCGGCTCCGGCAAGAGCATGCTCGCCAAGCGGCTGCCCTCGATCTTGCCCGACATGACCTTTGAAGAAATGATCGAAACCACCAAGATCCACTCCATCTCCGGCACACTGAACGGCGAGGGACTCATCGAAACGCGCCCGTTCCGCAAGCCGCACCACACGGTAACGGCTGTCGGCTTGGGCGGCGGCGGCACCGCCGGCACCATTCGTCCTGGCGAGGTCTCGCTGGCGCACCACGGCGTGCTGTTTTTGGACGAGCTGCCCGAATTTTCACGCGCCGCGCTGGAGGTGCTGCGGCAGCCGATTGAGGACGGCACCATCACCATCTCGCGTTCGGGGCAAAACTGCACCTATCCCTGCTCGATTATGGTGGTCGCCGCCATGAACCCCTGTCCCTGCGGCTACTTTGGCGATCCCAAGCACCACTGCACCTGCTCGGAGCAAAAAATCAAGCGCTATCTCAGCCGCGTTTCGGGGCCCTTGCTCGACCGCTTTGACATTCATGTGGAGGTGCCGCCGGTGGAATTTGAGGAGCTGCGCAACAAGGAGCAGTCCGAGCCCTCCGCCGCCATCAAAAAGCGCGTGGACAAGGCGCGCAAGATCCAGCAGGAGCGCTTCGGCGGCACCGGCACCACCTGCAATGCCAAGATCAACGCCAGCCAGTTTGAACGCTGGTGCGAGATCGACAAGGAAGCGGAGCAGACCCTCAAAAGCGCCTTTGAGCTGCTCGGCTTTACCGCCAGAGCCTACGACCGCGTGCTCAAGGTGGCGCGCACAATCGCGGATTTGGAAGAAGCGGAGATCATTCAGTCGCATCACGTGCTGGAGGCGATCCAGTACCGCAGCCTCGACCGCAAATACTGGTCGGTTTAATCGCGGAAAGCTCTTGCTAACACACAAAATATATGGTATAATAAGTTGGTTAGCAACTAAATATATTACTATACTATTTCGGAGGACAAGATTTATGGCTATTACAAAAGATTCCATCATCGGCGACGTACTCGATCAGCATCCTGAGACCGCACAGCTCTTTTTGAGCATCGGCATGCACTGCCTCGGCTGCCCGGCTTCGCGCGGCGAAACCATTGAGGAAGCCTGCTATGTACACGGCGCAGACGCCGACAAGCTGATAGAGTCCCTCAATGCTGCCCTGCAATGAGCAGCGAAACACATTTGGATAACCGTTTGCGGCTTTGCGCGGCATTTGTCCGCCAAGGCGCACGGCTCGCTGACATCGGCACAGACCACGCTTATCTTCCCGTGTGGCTGTGCCGTCACGGCGTTTGCCCCTCTGCAATTGCCGCCGACATCAATCCCGAGCCGCTGCGGCGCGGTCAAATGACCGTGGAAGCGGCAGGACTGGGCGACCGCGTGCAGACGCGGCTGAGCGACGGACTTGCCGCTGTCGGCGCGGACGAAGCCGACGACATCGTGATAGCCGGCATGGGCGGCGAGCTGATCGCCGCGATCATCGACCGCTGTCCCTACGCCAAACGGGCGGACAAGCATTTTATTTTGCAGCCCATGACAAAGAGCGAGCAGCTGGTGCGGTATCTCTGCGAAAAGGGCTTTTCGATCGACGGACAGGACTGCTGTGTGGCAGGCGGAAAATGCTACACGGTCATGTCCGTGACCTATACGGGAAACGGCGGTGAACCGGACGAGCTGTTATGCTATACCGGCAAGCTGCGCCCGACTGAAAACGAAATACATCTGCGCTTTTTGCGCGGTCATCTTGACCGACTGCGCAAGATGGCGCTTGGAGACGCGCGCTACGGCGTGCTGGCAGACAGATTGGAGGCATTTTGTGACGGCGATACTTGACATTCTCCGTTTTTTTGAAGCGTTTGCACCGGTGCAGTCCGCGATGGACTTTGACAACGTAGGGCTGCTGATTGGCGACAAAAGCCGCGCCGTCACCAAGGCGCTGGTGTCGCTCGACATCACCGCGGAGGTGGCGGAAGAAGCGGCGGCACTGGGCTGCGAGCTGATTATCAGCCATCATCCGGTGATTTTTCATCCACTCAAGCGCCTGTACACGCGCGACGCGGCTTATCTGCTGGCGCACCGCGACATTGCCGCCGTGTGCATGCACACCAATTTAGACTTATCCGATGACTTCGGCGTGAATCTCTGTCTTGCCGCGGCGCTCGGACTGCAAAACGTGCGCAAGTCCGCATGCGGCGAATGCCTGTTCATCGGCGAACTGGCGGAAAAAGCCGACATGACCGCCTTTGCCGCACACGCAAAAGCCGCGCTGAGCTGCACGGGGCTGCGCTATACCGACAAAAAAGCATGTGTGCAGACCGTCGCTGTCGCCTCCGGCGCCGGCGGCTCGGATATTTTTGCCGCTGCCGAGGAGGGCGCCGACGTGTTGGTCACAGGCGAGATCAAGCACCACGAGATACTCGCCGCAAACAGTCTGGGCGTGAACGTGCTCGACGCCGGTCATTTCAAGACCGAGGACGTCGTGATCCTGCCGCTTGCCCAAAAGCTGGGACAGGCGTTTGAGGATGTGCAGTTCATCAAATCCGCCGTGTCCGACGACGGCGTGAAATACCTTTAACATACTTTTACATACTTTATAAAACACCTTTAAAAACTCTTGAAAAATTCCGAAATGCCTCTAAACTTTATATTGCATAATTTGTAACTTTTTGGTATAATGAAACAAGATGTTTTCGAATATAAGTGAGGAAATATGAGAATCAGAAAAAAGAAATGGGCGGAGCCTGAGCTGAGCGTCTGCGACTTTTTTGTCAAGGACCCTGAGGCACACGCCGGCAACTGGCGGCACGCGTTCAAAAAGGAACAGCCGCTGGTGCTTGAGATCGGCTGCGGCAAGGGCGGCTTTGCAGGACAGTATGCGCTGCAAAATCCCGACAAAAACATCATCGCCCTCGACATCAAGATCGACATGCTCGGCGTGGGCAGGCGCACCATTGTCCGTCTGTTTGAGGAGGCAGGCAAGGGCGACGCCATCGACAACCTGCTGCTGGTCAACTACAACGTGGAGCAGCTCGACAAAATCATTCTGCCGGAGGACAAAATCGAGCGGCTGTTTATCAACTTCTGCAATCCATGGCCGCGTCCCAAGCACAAAAAGCGCCGTCTGACCTACTACAAAAAGCTCGAAATGTACAAGCGCTTTTTGCAGCCGGAGGCGGAGATCCGCTTCAAGACCGACGACGACGAGCTGTTTGAGGAAAGTCTCGAATACTTTGCGCAGAGCGGCTACGAGATCCTGTATCTGACGCGCGACCTGCACGCGAGCGGCTTTGCGGAGAATATTGAAACCGAACACGAAAAGATGTTCACTGAGGAAGGCAAAAAGATCAAATTCCTCATTGCAAGACAAAAACAAACCGAACCATCACAGTCTGACTGATTTGATACAAAGGAGGGACGCAATATGCTGCGCAAGGTCATCGCCGCGGCGACAATCGGAGCGCTGCTGCTCGGCGGCAGCTGCGGCTGCAGTATTGCCGACCTGAGCCGTGACAATCTGCTGCGCCCTCCCAAATCCATGGGCGACGAAGCGGAGATCGAACAGCTCATCGCCTCCACCGCCAAGGACGGCTACACACTCAAATATCCCAAGAGCGGCAGCAACCGCTCCGCGATCATCATGCACGACCTCGACAACGACAACGTGGACGAGGCGATCGCGTTTTTCCGCGAAAAGGACGGCTCCACCGGCGTGCATATGCTGGTGATGTATGTCAGCGACGACGAATGGAAGGTCTCTGCCAATTTCAACACCGAAACCACCGATGTGGACTGCGTTGCCTTTGCCGATATCGACGACAGCAGCTCACAGGAGATCCTGACAGGCTATGCCACCTACACGCCGGGTGTCAACTTTTTGGCGGTCTACCGCTACCAAAACGGCAAGACCGAGATGATAGAAGCCGGGCAGAACTATTCGGCGTTTTACTGCGGCGTCACCTCGTCCGATGAAAAGAACCGCGTGTTCACACTCTCGCTGTTCAGCACCGAAAACGAAGCCAAGGCGTCCATGCTCGAATATGACAAGCAGCGCAAATCGCTCTACACAAAGGCGAGCGTGCCCATGGACGGCAACGTCGTCAGCTACAAGAACGTGTCCTTCACCGATCTGGGCGACAACGTGCGCGGTCTGGTGGTGGACGGATTGCTCACGAGCGGCGGCATGAACACACAGGTGCTCTACTACGACAGCCTGCAAAACGCCCTGCTCAACCCGCTGTACCGCGAGAGCAGTCAAAATCCCACCCAGCGCGGCAACGAGGTGGTCTCGGCGGACGTGAGCAACGATATGAAATGCGAGATCCCCACCGTGCATGCGCTGCCCTACAACGCAACAAGCGGCGCTGTCTCGTCTGCCGACCAGCTGGTGTGGAATCACTTTGACGCCAAAACCGACACCCTTCTCCCGCAGCAGCGCACGGTCGCCAACTACAAATTCGGCTACACGGTCAAGCTTCCCGACCGCTGGATGGACGGCACCTTTACCGCGCTGCTCGACGAAAGCGGTTCACAGATGAGCTTTTATGAATGGGACAAGGAAAACATCGCCGCCAAGCTCTTTGACATCGCGGTCTACAAGGTCAGCGACTGGGATCAGGGTATCGGTCACGACACCCACACGCTGATCTACAAGGACAACCGCTACGCCTATACCTTCAAAAACGAAAAGTCCGGCAGCGCGCTGGCGCTTGACGACAATGAAATAAAAACCGCTTTTTCCCTGTTGGGCAGAAGCACCGCCAACAGCAAATCCTAAAACTATCTCCGGAGGTTGTTTAATATGAAAAAAATCCTTGTATGTGAAGACGAATCCGCCATCCGCGACTTTGTGGTCATCAACCTGACACGCGCCGGCTACGACGTGGTGGAGGCCGACTGCGGCGAGGCGGCACTCAAAAAATACGAAGAAAACGACGGCGACTTTGATATTGCCATCCTCGACGTGATGATGCCCGGCATCGACGGCTTCCAGGTCTGCAAGGAGCTGCGCAACCGCAACGGCGGCATCGGCATCATTATGCTTTCGGCAAAGACACAGGAGATGGACAAGGTGACGGGTCTGATGCTCGGCGCGGACGACTACGTGGCAAAGCCCTTCTCTCCCAGCGAGCTGCTCGCGCGTGTGGACTCCCTCTACCGCCGTGTGGCGCTGGCGCAGTCGCGCTCCGAAAACAACTTCAAGGAGGAGCTGAAATCCGGCGACTTCACCCTCAACCTGCGCAACCGCGCACTGATGAAGGGCGGCAAGATGATTGAGCTGACGCAGGTGGAATTTCAGATTATGGAATACTTCTTCTCCAATCCCGGCGTGGCGCTCGACAGAATCGACATCCTCAACCACGTCTGGGGCGACGCCTATGTGGGCGAGGACAAAATCGTGGACGTCAACATTCGCCGTCTGCGCATGAAGGTCGAGGACGAGCCGTCCAATCCCAAGCATATCATCACCGTTTGGGGTCTCGGCTACAAGTGGGACGCCAACGACTGATTCCGGCTGCACCGCAAATAATCGCGCACAAAAGGGGGTAACAACCGTATGATCAAGGGAATAACCAAGCGCTGGATGCTCAACACACTCAGCGTTATTCTTGCTATTATCATACTGATTATCGTTACCCTCATTGTTTCTATCTCCTACCTCTTTCGCTCCCAGATTGAGGGCGACCTGCATTCCGCTTCCAACGAGCTGAGCATGGTGTTCTCGGGCTTTCGCGCGGACAACGCCACCGAATTTACCGGCGCGTCGCGCGATTACATAGAAAACTTTGACAAAAAAGAGCAGATGGGCGTGATGGTGCTCAACTCCTCGGGCAAGGTTGTTTTGACCTCCACCGGCTTTCTCCCGTCCGAAAAGGAGAATATGACCGACTTTGACGACGCCAAAAAGAACACCGCCGGCTTTGCGTTTTGGAACGGCAGACTGCTCTCGGGCGAGCGCGCCATGAGCGAAACACGGCTGATCAAGGACGAGCACGGCAACGTCATCGGCGGTCTGCGCTATATTGTGTCGATGGAACCGGCACAGAGCCGCATCATCTTTTTCAGCCTGATTGTCATAGCGGTCGGCATCGGCATTATCGCCATGGTGGTGCTGTCTGGACTGGCGTTTATCCGCTCCATTGTCAAGCCGATTCGCAGGCTTTCCGAAACAGCGGCGCAGATTGCGCAGGGCGACTTTTCCGCGACCGAAAAAATCGAGCACAAATACGACGACGAAATCGGCGATTTGTGCGACGCGGTCAGCGACATGGCAAAGGACCTGCAGACCACCGAGCAGATGAAAAACGACTTTATTTCGCGCGTTTCACATGAGCTGCGCACACCGCTGACCGCCATCAAGGGCTGGGCGGAAACCATGCAGCTCGGCGAGCGCGGCACCATTGACCGCCGCACCTTTGACCGCGGCATGGGCGTTATCATCAAGGAGAGCGGCAGACTGACCGGCATCGTGGAGGAGCTGCTCGACTTTGGAAGAATCCAGAGCGGCAGAATGGTTTTGATGAAAGAAAAGGTCGATATTCTCGCCGAGTTTGATGAGACCGTCTATATGCTCAAGGAGCGCGCCGTTGAGGAGGGTATCCACCTGCTCTATGACGACCCTGATTTTCTGCTGCCTCCCATCTACGGCGACCGCAACCGTCTCAAGCAGGTGTTTTTGAACATCTTGGACAACGCGCTCAAATACACGCCCAAGGGCGGCGTGGTGGCGGCGCAGGTGCTCTATACAAAGGACAATCCCGACGAAATCAAAATCGTCGTCACCGACTCCGGCTGCGGCATTCCGGCGGAGGATTTGCCGCGCGTCAAGGATAAATTTTACAAGGCGAACCAAAATGTCGGCGGCTCGGGCATCGGCTTGGCTGTCGCCGACGAGATTATGAACCTCCACAACGGCAAGCTTGAAATTGAGAGCGGCGAGGGCGTCGGCACCACCGTCACCCTGACGTTCCCTGTCTATAAAGAGGGAGAGGAAAACATCAAGCCCGAACAGGTCAAAATTTAACAAGTAAGGATTAGGTATATGGCAAGTAAAACAAAAAAAATCACATCCATCGGCGGCAGCGCGCTGATTGAAGGCATTATGATGCGCGGTCCCAAAAAGAATACCGTCTGCGTGCGCACCGGCAAGGATGAACTCTACACCGAGGACGTCACGATCACTTTTTTGGCGCAAAAGGCAAAGATCTTTAAGCTTCCGTTTTTCAGAGGCTTTGCCGGTCTGATAGATTCCATGCGCCTGAGCTACAAGTCGCTGATGCTCTCCGCCGACAAAGCGGTCGAGTCCGTCGAAATCGACGAGGAGCCGTCCAAGTTTGAAAAGTGGCTCGACGAAAAATTCGGCGACAAGCTGATGAAGATTCTGATGGCGTTTGCCTCGGTGCTCGGCGTGGCGCTGGCGATCGGTCTGTTTTTCTTTTTGCCGTCGTTTTTGTTTGATGTGTCGGGCTGCTTCATTCCCGCCTTCCGCGACGACTCCGTCTATTCCTACACTGTCACCGATAATACGACGACCGTTCAGTTTATGGATGAAGCCGAAAAGGAGCTGACCGTGCCCTTTGCCGTCACCGACACCGGCAAGGTCTGGACTGTTCTGGATGAAAAGGACGAAAACGGTCTCTATAAAATCACTGTCACCGACGAAACCAATCCCGCCGGCAACGGCACCGTCTCCATGCGCAACATGCGCAACTGGAAGCGTGTGTATATCAAGACCGCCGAAAACGGCGCAGCGCTGTCTGCAAAGCAGAAAATGGACGTCAGTCAGGAGGGCTTGCAGCGCCTGTGGAAATCAATTTTTGAGGGCGTGCTGAAAATCGTCCTCTTCCTCGGCTACATCATTCTGGTCTCACAAACCAAGGACATGAAGCGCGTGTTTATGTATCACGGCGCCGAGCACAAAACGATATTCTGTTACGAAAACGACGAGGAGCTGACCGTTGCCAATGTAAAAAAGCAGATCCGCTTTCATCCGCGCTGCGGCACCAGCTTTATGGTCATCATGCTGCTGCTCGGCATTCTGATCGGACTCTTTGTGCCTGCCAACCCGTTTGGCATCGCATTCCTGCGTCCGCTGTTTAAAATCTTACTGATCCCCGTGACCTGCGGCATCGGCTATGAGTTGATCAAGCTCTGCGGCAGACACGACAATACCCTCACCCGCATTATCGCCGCACCCGGTCTGTGGGCGCAGCGCATCACCACCAAGGAGCCGGACGACGACATGATTGAGGTCGCCATCACCGCCATCAAAGCGGTTATTCCTGACGACGGCTCCGACATCATCAACTGCGGATGCTGAGGGATTGCTACAGCGCGTGCCGCGGCGCCCTGCAAAACGGCGGCATCGAAGCGCCTGATTTTGAGGCGCTTTGCCTTTTGGAGCATGTGACGGGCTATGGGCGCTCCGGCTTGATCGCCCACGGCGACGCACCCGTACCGGAGGAGCAGAAGGCTCTGCTCCATGAGCTGACACAAAAACGTCTGACGCACTATCCGCTCCAATACCTCTTGGGCGAATGGAGCTTTATGGGCTTTCCCCTGTCCGTCGGCGAAGGCGTGCTGATCCCGCGTGACGACACAGAGGTCTGCACCGGCCTGTGTCTGGAGCATCTGAAAGGAAAGCTAAACGCCGCAGCCATTGACCTCTGCTCCGGAAGCGGCGCGATTGCCATCGCACTCGAAAAGCTCGGACATGCCGCCGTGACAGCGGTGGAATGGAGCGAGCAGGCATTTTGTTTTCTCACAAAGAATATCTATGCTAATAACTGCCGTGTTCAAGCGGTTCGGGGCGATATATTTTTTTGCCACACGCAGTTTCCCGACAACGGCTTTGATTTGATTGTGTCCAATCCTCCCTACATCCGGCAGGACGAATTGCCGTCGCTGCAGGCGGAGGTGCAGTTTGAACCGTCTATGGCGCTCGACGGCGGCGCGGACGGCTATCGCTTTTATACGACCATTTTGCAAAACTGGAGCCGCAAGCTCAAGGCCGGCGGTGCGCTGGTCTTTGAATTGGGAGAGGGACAGGCGGCGCAGGTGGGTGCGCTCATGTGCGAACAGGGCTTTGCAGACATCCGCACCGAACAGGATCTGGGCGGCTGTGAACGCGCGATCATCGGCATACGGCAGAGCACTGTCCGATAAACGGGACAATGCTCACAAAATAGAAAATTTGTTCGAATAAATTTACGTAAAGTTATTGTAATTTTTCTCAAAATCCTTTATAATGGTGTTGACCTTGAGGGGTTGCCGCTGAAACCGTCAGCGAAAAATCTGACCAAATTACGGAGGTATTTGAAATGGCAGTAGATAAGAATAAGGCGCTGGAAACCGCCATCGCACAAATCGAAAAGCAATTCGGCAAGGGCGCGGTCATGCGCCTCGGCGAAAATAAGCATATGACCATTGACCACATTTCTACCGGCTCGCTGTCACTGGACGTCGCGCTGGGCATCGGCGGCCTGCCGAGAGGTCGTATCATCGAGATCTTCGGACCCGAATCCTCGGGTAAAACCACCCTCTCGCTCCACTGCATCGCAGAGGGTCAGAAGAACGGCGGCAACGTTGCGTTTATCGACGTGGAGCACGCGCTCGATCCCAACTATGCCGCGGCACTGGGCGTAGACGTGGACTCCCTGCTTGTGGCACAGCCCGACACCGGTGAGGACGCGCTCGAGATCGCCGAGTCGCTGATCCGCAGCGGCGCGATCGACGTGATCGTCATCGACTCCGTTGCGGCTCTCGTTCCCAAGGCGGAAATTGAGGGCGAGATGGGCGACAGCCACGTCGGTCTGCACGCGCGTCTGATGTCGCAGGCTCTCCGCAAGCTTGCCGGCGCGATCAACAAGAGCAACTGCGTGGCGATTTTTATCAACCAGCTGCGCGAAAAGGTCGGCGTAATCTACGGCAATCCCGAGGTCACCACCGGCGGCCGTGCGCTGAAATTCTACAGCTCGGTGCGCATTGACATTCGCCGTGTCGAGACACTGAAGGTCAACGGCGAAATGGTCGGCTCGCACACCCGCTGCAAGGTTGTCAAGAATAAGATTGCGCCTCCGTTCCGCGAGGCAGAATTTGATATTATGTACGGCGAGGGCATTTCCCGCGAGGGCGAGCTGCTCGATCTGGCTGTCAAGGCGGAGATCGTGCAGAAGGCAGGCGCATGGTTCAGCTACAACGGTCAGCGTCTCGGACAGGGCCGCGACAAGGTAAAGGAGCTGCTGCGCACCGACACCGCGCTCGCCAAGGATATTGAAACCAAGCTCTGGGAAAATATCGACAAGCTCTACGACCGCAAGCGTCCGGCGCCCAAGGCAAAGGTCACAGCGGTGGCGGAAGCCAAGCCCGAGCCGGCGGCACCCAAAAAGGACACGCCGAAAATTGACGTTCTCGTTGACGAATAATGCGCATCACCGCCATTGAACCGCGCCGCAAGGGACTGAGCGCCGTGTATATCGACGGCGAATTTGCCATGAAGCTCGACACGCAGACGCTGTTCGAGAACCGTGCGGACGTGGGAAAAGAGATCAGCGACGAAGAACTAAAGAAACTGATTGAACTTAGCAATGAGCGCAGGGCGAAGGAAAAAGCCCTGTGGCTCATTTCGTATCGTAGCCACTCCAAAAAAGAGCTGAAAGAAAAGATCCGGCGCACCTGCGACGCAGACGCCGCCGAAAAAGCGGTGGAGCGCATGGATGAGCTGGGACTTGTCAACGACGAGCAGTTTGCCGCCGCCTATGCACGCAAGCTGTTGCTCGAAAAGAAGATGACGCGCCGCACCGCCGCGTTTGAGCTGAGCCGCAAGGGCATTGACCGCGAAACCGCCGACCGCGTGCTGGAGGAGATCGAGGTGGACTACCGCGACAACATCCGCGCCGTCATCGAAAAAAAATACCGCAATATACAAGATGAAAAGATCCGCCGCCGCGCCGTGGCCGCCCTGCAAAGGCTTGGCTACGGCTGGGAGGATATCAAATCGGTTTTGGAAGAGTTTAATGAAAAAGAGGTTTTATGAATAAAAAGGTCGGCATAGTCTCTTTGGGCTGTGCAAAAAATCAGGTCGATGCGGAGATGCTGCTGTTCACGCTGCGCGGACGCGGCTATACGATCGTTGACGATCCTGCCAAGGCGGACGCGGTCATTGTGAACACCTGCGGCTTTATCGACTCCGCCAAGCAGGAGAGCATCGATGAGATCATCGAGCTGGGCAACCTCAAGCGCGAGGGCAAGGTCAAGGCGATCATCGTCACCGGCTGTCTTGCGGAGCGCTATCAGGACGAGATCACCAAGCAGCTCTATGAGATCGACGCGGCTGTGGGCATCGGCGCCAATGAGCAGATCGCCGACGTGGTGGAGCAGGTGCTCGGCGGCAACGGCACGCTTGAGCTGTTCCCCGACAAGCTCGACCTGCCGCTGGAAGGCGGCAGAGTGCTGTCCACGCCGTTCTATACCGCCTATCTCAAAATCGCCGAGGGCTGCGATAACAAATGTACGTTCTGCGCGATCCCGATGATACGCGGAAAATTCCGCAGCAGAAAAATAGAAAACCTTATTGAAGAGGCAAAGGGTCTTGCCGCCGACGGCGTGCGCGAGCTGAATATTATCGCGCAGGACACCACGCGCTACGGCGAGGATTTGTATGGCAAGCCCTCGCTCGACAAGCTGCTCACCGAGCTGTGCAAGATCGACGGCCTGCACTGGATCCGCGTGCTCTACTGTTACCCCGACAGCATCACTGACGAACTGATCGATGTGATGGCGCGCGAGGAAAAAATCGTCAACTACATCGACCTGCCTTTGCAGCACTGCAACAGCGATATCTTGCGCAAGATGCACCGCCGCGGCGACCGCGCAAGCCTGACCGCTCTGCTGAACAAAATGCGCGAAAAAATACCGAACGTGATTTTCCGCTCCACCTTTATCACCGGCTTCCCGGGCGAAACCGAGGAGCAATTCGAGGAGCTGGCGGAATTTGCCAAGGAGATGAACTTCCAGCGGCTGGGCTGCTTTGCCTATTCGCAGGAGGAGGACACGCCGGCAGCCAAAATGCCGGATCAGCTCGACGACGATGTCAAGCAGCAGCGCGCCGACATCATCATGGAGCACCAGCAACAGGTGATGGCAGAATACTGCGAGAGCCTGCTCGACACCGATATAGAGGTGCTGGTGGAGGGCTTTGACCGTCTGGCGGAGTGCTGGTACGGCAGGACCTACGCCGATGCGCCGGAGGTGGACGGCTGCGTGTTCTTCACCTCTCCCCAAAAACCGCAGATCGGCAGCTTTGTCACCGTTCACATCACCGATTATCTCGGCTGTGACCCATACGGTGAAATAATCGACTGACACAGGAAGAATGACTATGAATCTACCGAACAAACTAACCGTTGCGCGGATCTTGTTGGTGCCGTTTTTTGTGGCTGCACTGTTGATCGACTTTCCGCTCAACAATCTTGTCGCACTGGCGCTCTTCGGCGCAGCCTCACTCACCGATATGTTTGACGGAAAAATCGCGCGCAAACGCGGCTTGATCACGGATTTCGGCAAGTTTGCCGACCCGCTGGCAGACAAAATACTCGTGATTTCGGCACTGCTGTGCTTTGTACAGCTGGGTCTGTGCGACTGCGTGGCGGTCATTATTGTGCTGTTCCGTGAATTTGTCGTCACCTCCATCCGTCTGGTTGCCGCCGCAAAGGGCAAGGTCATCGCCGCCAACATGTGGGGCAAGGTCAAAACCGTGACCCAGATCGTTGCGATCGTCTGCGTGCTGGCGATGCAAACCGTCCTCGACCTCGGTGGCTTGGGTGTGCAGCTGCCTGCCGCGCTGCCCTCTGTTTTTACGGTCATCGGCGAAGTGTTGATTTGGATCTCCACCTTTTTCGCCGTGCTTTCGGGCGTGGTGTATGTCGCACAGAACCGTCAATTCATCTCAGAAAAGTAATCAAAAGGAGCTAACCTATGATTTTGTATAATTCTCTCGGACAAACCAAGCAGGAGTTTATTCCGCACACACCGGGCAAGGTGAACATGTACACCTGCGGCCCCACCGTGTATCACTACGCGCATATCGGCAACCTGCGCACCTACATCATGGAGGATGTGCTCGAAAAATATCTCCGCTTTGCGGGCTACGACGTCAACCGCGTCATGAACATCACCGACGTGGGACACCTATCCTCCGACGCCGACACCGGCGAGGACAAAATGCTCAAGGGCGCCAAGCGCGAACACAAGACCGTGATGGAGATCGCGCAGTTCTACACCGACGCATTCTTTGCCGACTGCGAAAAGCTCAACATCAAACGCCCCGACGTGGTGGAGCCTGCTACCAACTGTATCGACGAGTTTATCGACATGATCTCGGTTCTGCTCGAAAAGGGCTACGCCTATCTTGCCGGCGGCAACGTCTACTTTGACACCTCCAAGCTGAGCACCTACTACGTGTTCGGCAACATGAACGAGGAGGATCTGGCTGTCGGCGTGCGCGACAGCGTGGAGGAGGACGAGAACAAGCGCAACAAAACCGACTTTGTGCTCTGGTTCACCAAATCCAAATTTGAGGATCAGGAGCTGAAATGGGAGTCACCGTGGGGCTTGGGCTATCCCGGATGGCACATCGAGTGCTCCTGCATCAGCAAAAAACACAACGGCGAATACCTCGACATCCACTGCGGCGGCGTGGACAACGCCTTTCCGCATCACACCAATGAGATCGCGCAGAGCGAAGCCTATCTCGGTCATCCGTGGTGCAAATATTGGTTCCACGTGCTGCACCTCAACGATGCACGCGGCAAGATGAGCAAGTCCAAGGGCGATTTTCTCACCGTTTCGCTGCTCGAAAGCAAGGGCTATGACCCGGTTGTTTACCGCATGTTCTGCCTGCAAAGTCACTACCGCAAGCCGCTGACCTTCTCCTATGAGAGCCTGGACAACTGCGTCAAGGCGTATGACAAGCTGATCAAGCGCATCGCCTCACTCGGCAAGGACGGAGAGCCCGAACAGGATAAAGCAGACGCGCTGCTCGCCAAGTTCAGGGAGGCGATGGACAACGACCTCAACACCTCGCTCGGTCTGACGGTGGTCTACGACGTGCTGAAGGCAGACGCAAACGACGCTACCAAGCGCTTTGTGCTCGGCGAGCTGGACAAGGTGCTCTCGCTGGATCTTCTCAAAGAAAAGGAAGAAGCGCCCAAGGAAGCCGATGCCGCAGACGCAGAGATCGAAGCGCTGATCGCCAAGCGCACCGAAGCGCGCAAAAACAAGGACTGGGCGACCGCCGACGCCATCCGTGACCGACTCGCCGCCATGCACATTGTCGTGGTGGACACAAAGGACGGCATCAGCTGGCACCGCGAATGAATCGATCATAAATAAACACTTCCCTCCATATACATGTAGCAGTATATGGAGGGATTTTTATGAAGCTTTTGATATTGACAAAACGCTCGCTGCTCGCCCTCGCCATCTGCCTGATGGCAGGCGTCGCCGCCGTCGGCGTGACCGTATCGTCGGCAACACAGGCAGTGCAGACCGCCGCGACGCCGAAGGTCAATCCGATCTATCGCGTGGAGAGCAGCAAAAAGCAGGTCGCCATCTCCTTTGACGCGGCATGGGGCAATGAAGAGACCGCGCAGCTGCTTGACATTTTGGACACCTGCGGCGTCAAGGCGACGTTCTTTTTGGTGGGCGACTGGGTGGATAAATTCCCAGATGACGTCGTCACCATCGCCCAAAAGGGTCACGACATCGGCAACCACAGCAACACCCACCCGCACATGCCGCAGCTTGCCGCAGAGGAAGCCGCCGCCGAAATCACCTCCTGCAACGACAAAATCAAAGCCCTGACCGGCAAGTCCCCTACCCTGTTCCGTCCGCCCTACGGCGACTACGACAACATGGTCGTCGATTCGGTCAAAAAGCTGGGTATGTACTGCGTGCAGTGGGATGTTGATTCGCTTGACTGGAAGGACCCGAGCCCTGAACAAATGACAAAAACCGTGCTCGACAAGGTGCAGGACGGCTCCATCGTCCTCATGCACAACGGCGCAAAAAATACCCCTGCCGCGCTGCCCGGTATCATCAAGGGCATACAAGACAAGGGGTTTGAGATCGTGCTGATCAAGGATTTGATTCCCGAGGGAGAGTACTATACGGATGTGCAGGGGGAGTTTCATTTAGCGGAAAATTGAAAACGGAAATGTATTGACTTTAGCATTTAATTGTACTATAATGAGAGTGCAGAGAAATGGCATGGGCTGTTTCGCATATACAACGGGTTATTTTATTGTATAACCGCCTTGTTTTGGCAGAAACAGGGCGGTTACTTCTTTATAGAAATCACAATCAAAAATGTGAAAATAAATACCACAATAATTGCTATGTATTCCATAATCTTTTAACACCCCCTCTCATAGAAGGGTGCTGAAACAGCCGCCGCTATTTCTCTACAAGTGTAGTATAGCATATTTATTCTAATTTCGCAATATAGTTTTAGGAAATCGTATGGAAAAGAGAATAAAAGAATACATGGAGAACATCAATCAGCAGTATTCGAAATACAGCGATTATACTGCTCAATGCGCGGAATTGTTTAAAGAATTATTAATTTGTGATTATAACGACTTTTCCTCCGAAAACAAAAGTTGGCAGTATGTAAAAGCAATATTGATAGAAATCATTACTTACGCTTTTGAGAATGTCGGTGTAAAAAATTACTTAAATATGATGATTGGTATATTTGATGTTCCGGAGGTAAAAGCGTTCTTTTTGTCAGCAAAAATAGATACAACGGAATTATACAAAAAAATTGACTGTATCAAAAATCGTATTACATATTGGCAAGGCTATGAAAACAGTCCTCCGGAAAAACATCTAAACCATTTGCTCAAACCTCTGACGGGCAAACACAATGAAAAATAAGTTTACTATAACCGTCCTGTGTTTCAGCACAGGGCGGTTATTTCTTTACCTCAAAGTCAACAACCAAACCTCTGACGCGCCGTTGATGCTACTCTCCGCAAGACGCCCCTATCCAAAGGCGCTGAAAGTGCCCACCGGCACCCGAAAAGGGGTTGCAGTATGATACTGCAACCCCTTTTCGGATTTAGAAGTTTTGAAATTAACGTGAAAAACGTGGAATAGTAAAGTAACAGCAGCTATTCATGCCTGGTCAACGCTTGTTTCGCCAAAGCAGTTGAACCTGAAAAGCTTGCTCTCGTCGTCCTTGTTATCGCAGAAGATGCTCGCCACGGCGATCCTGCCGCCTTCAACCAGCTTGGTCAAGCCGATCAGCTGACAAAGCTTGGATTTGAGGTTGAGTCTGTCGCCCTCGTTTGTAACAAGGTACACATTGCCTTCGCAGGTATCCAGCACGTCGAGGAACTCTGTGACGTCAATGTTGTGCAGATCCATGATCGGTTTCATGCGTCGTTTCCTCCATTCATGTGCTCGGCTCTTTGCATAAAGCCGACCGACAAATTTTCGTGCGCCGTTTACCATGCGGCAAATCATGTTTTTCGGCTTTTTGTATCAGCCGGTGTTGTCAGGCGGATCATTGGCTTGACACTCATTATTATACGCAAGCTTTCAGAAAAGTCAACAATAATTTTTATTTTGAATTGTATATAATGCCTTTTGCGTTTGCGTTTTCGCTAATAATTAAAATAGTAATTTGTATAGATTTACCATATACACTGTTCTGTTGTAAACTGTCTTTCCTTTGCCCTTCATGCAAATCAGACAAATGTGACAACTTTTGTGTCATTTTTACAAAATTCGCGTGCGGATTCGCCGAACTTGCATTTCGGTGGAACCCGAAAATTGCCCGATCCCGGCAAAAACGCCTGCGCTATTGACGATTTGAGGGTTTGCGGCTATAATAGAAATGAAAAAGCAGCGTGACGCTGCGCCCGTTCCAGCCTACGCAAGCATTGACATGCGACCCACAGTAACGGCAGGACAGAGAAGTTCTTATAAAGTGAAAAACACAAGATAAAAAGGGGTATTCCTATGTTAAATGATTTTTATAAGCAGTTCAAGAGCGGAACCGATATTCGCGGCGTGGCGACAGAGGACGTTGCCGGTCAGCCGGTCAATCTGACCGATGAGGTCATCGAAAAAATGGCGGACGGCTTTGTGCTCTGGCTCGCCGAAAAGGTGAACAAACAGCCCTGCGAGCTGAAAATCGCCGTCGGACGCGACAGCCGCATTTCGGGTCCGCATATCATGGCGCTGACGACCAAGCGCTTTGAAGCGGCAGGTGCCGCGGTCCTGTGCTGCGGACTCGCCTCCACACCGTCGATGTTTATGACGACGGTCGATTTAGGCTGCGACGGCGCGCTGCAAATCACCGCCAGCCACCATCCCTTTAACCGCAACGGTCTCAAATTCTTTACGCGCGGCGGCGGCTTGGAGGGCAGCGATATTGAGGCGATTTTGACCTTTGCGCAAAACGACAGCCACCCTGCGAAGGCCGACGGCGGCAGCATCACAGAGACCGACTACATGAGCGCCTATGCCAAGGGCTTGTGCGACAAGATCAAGCAGGAGGTCAACGCCGCGGACTATGACCATCCGCTGCAGGGCTTCCATATCGTGGTGGACGCAGGCAACGGCGCCGGCGGCTTTTACGCGGACAAGGTGCTCGCGGTCTTGGGCGCGGACACAAGCGGCAGCCGCTACCTCGAGCCGGACGGCATGTTCCCGAATCATGTGCCGAATCCCGAGGACGCGACCGCGATGGCTTCGATTTGCGAGGCTGTCAGAGAAAACAACGCGGATCTGGGCGTTATTTTTGACACCGACGTTGACCGCGGCGGCGCCGTGGACAGCAAAGGCAACGAGATCAACCGCAACCGTCTTGTCGCTGTGGCGGCGGCGATCGCGCTGGAGGGCAACGACGGCGGCACCGTTGTGACCGACTCGATCACGTCAAGCGGCTTGAAGCGCTTTATCGAAGAAAACCTCGGCGGCAAGCATTACCGCTACCGCAGAGGCTACAAAAACGTTATTGACAAGGCGCTGGAGCTGAACGCGGCAGGCGTCAACTGTCCGCTGGCAATAGAGACCTCCGGTCATGCCGCCATGCGCGAGAATTATTTCCTTGACGACGGCGCGTATCTCTGCACCAAAATCATCATCAAGGCGGCACAGCTCCGTCAGGCAGGCAAGGATCTGAGCGATTTGACCGCCGACCTGCAGGAGCCCCTGGAGAGCCGCGAGATCCGTTTTCAGATCACGGAAAAGGATTTCCGCTCCTGCGGTGAAAGGATCATCCGGGATTTGACCGCCTACGCCGAACAGCAGCCCGGTTGGCAGCTCGCCGACGACAACCGCGAGGGCGTGCGCGTTTCCTTTGATAAGGAGAACGGAGACGGCTGGTTCCTGCTCCGTCTGTCCGTGCATGACCCGATCATGCCCTTGAATATCGAAAGCGACAGCGAGGGCGGCTGCGACATGATATACCGTCAGCTGCGCACCTTCCTTGACACCACAGAAGGACTCGCTCTCTGAGCATACCGACAGCGCCGTTTTTGCGGCGCTGTTTTTTGCAAGCCTGACATCGCCGTTGATGAAAGCTTCCGAACAAAACAACTTTTCAAAAGGCTGGATTGGGTGCAGCGTCACGCTGCTTTTTTAGAGAAATCACCACATTTTTACACCGCCGTTGATGAAAGCTTCCGAACAAGACAACTTTTCAAAAGGCGGGATTGGATGCAGCGTCACGCTGCTTTTTTAGAGAAATCACCACATTTTTACACCGCCGTTGATGAAAGCTTCCGAACAAGACAACTTTTCAAAAGGCGGGATTGGATGCAGCGTCACGCTGCTCACGCTGCTAAAGCAATAAATCACAGACCGACAACAGCAGATGTGCAATTGACTTTTTTCCTTTTCGGGTGTACCATAGTATTCGGTAAAATCAAGGGAGATGGAACAATTGGATATTTTGTCTGTGCTAAAGGATCTGGCGATCATCGTGGTGTTCGCCAAGGTGTTCGGACTGATCGCGCGCAAGCTCAAGGCGCCGCAGGTCGTCGGCGAGATCATCGCCGGACTCGTGGTGGGTCCCAGCGTGCTCGGCATCGTCAAGCTCAATCAGTTTTTGGACATCTGCGCCGGACTGGGCGTGGTGCTGCTGATGTTCTCGGCAGGACTCGGCACCAACCTCAAACAGCTCCTGCACACGGGCGTCAAGGCGCTGCTGATCGCCTGCGCCGGCGTGCTGGTTCCGCTGATCGGCGGTACGCTGCTGTATATGGGCTTTTACGGCTTTTCGGCGATCGGCACACCGCAGTTTTTCACGGCGGTGTTTATCGGCGTGATCATGACCGCCACCAGCGTGTCGATCACCGTTGAAACGCTCAAGGAGCTGGGCAAGCTGAAAACCGAGCTGGGCACCACCATTCTCAGCGCGGCGATCATCGACGACGTGATCGGTATCATGGTGCTGACCTTTGTGATCGGCTTCAAGAATCCGGACAGCAACCCGGGCTTTGTGGCGTTGAGCACGCTGGCGTTCTTTGCGCTGTCTGTCGTGCTGGGCTTTGTGATCTACAAGGCATTCAAGATCATCGACAAGCGCTGGCCGCACACCCGACGCATCCCGATTTTGGCGCTGGCGCTCTGCTTCGGACTGAGCTATGTGGCGGAAAAGGTCTTTGGCATCGCCGACATCACCGGCGCCTATGTGGCAGGTATCATCCTGTCCAAGCTGCACGATTCCGACTATATCGAACAGAAGATGGACATCAATTCCTATATGATCTTCGGTCCGATCTTCTTTGCGTCCATCGGACTCAAAACCGAGATCAGCGGCTTTACATGGGAGCTTCTGCTGTTCTCGCTGGCGTTCGTCGCGGTGGCGCTGGTGAGCAAGATCATCGGCTGCGGCGCCATGTCAAGGCTGTGCGGCTTCAAGGGCAGCGACACGCTCAAGGTCGGCGTCGGCATGATGACGCGCGGCGAGGTGGCGCTGATCGTCGCCCAACGCGGACTGACCGAGGGTATGATCGGCTCGCAGTATTTTACCTCGGTGATTCTGCTGATTATCGTGTCGAGCATTTTGACGCCGATAATCTTAAAGCTGCTCTACGCGAGAGACGAAAAAAAGCAGGCGGCTTAAAAATCGTATACTATTACTATAGGGGTTGGCTCGGCTGAGTCAACCCCTATTATTATCCTATATATGTAAGTTCTTCCCAATTCAAATCGCGTGTGCGCATGGCAGGACGGCACAGCGGAATTTGCTTTCCTTTTTTGATAAACAGCGGCACCTCGTTGAGCGCAACGCTGACATAGCGCAGTCCTTTTTGCAGCGGTTCCGCCGTTACGCGCTCGCCGCTGAGACGGACAAAGGTCATGTCCTCGGGCAGATAGACCGCTCTGCCGCTGACATTCTGCTCATAGACCGGCGCTATCATGCATTCCTCGCCGAGCATCAGCTGTGTCTCACATTCGCGCGCGATCGGGTCGTCGGGATAATCGAGCAAGAGCGGACGAAAAATCAGGTCGTCATTCTCACGCGCCTTGACAAAGGTATCATACAAATATGGGATCAGGCGGTAGCGCACCTGTATCACGTCGCGGAAATCCTCCGGACGCTCAAAACGGTAGCATTCCTGGTCGCGCGTGCCGAGCGCCGAATGGTTGCGCATGAGCGGCGTAAAGACGCCCAGCGCCAAAAAGCGGAGCACCAAGTCGCGCGTCGCGTTGTCGCCGAAGCCGCCCAGATCCGCGCCGCAGTAGAGGAAGCCTGCCATGTTTGCCGCAGGCAACATTTTGAGGTTGAGCAGGATATGCGACCACCACGACTGGTTGTCGCCGAACCAGATGCCGGCACTGCGGTGTGCGCCGATATAGGAGGCGCGAGAGAACATCAGGATCTTTCCGCTTCCGGCGGTCTTTTCAAAATACTCACCTGCCGCGCGCGTCATACCGGCGCCGTAGAGGTTGTGCACGCGCTGGTGATTGACCTGCTTACCGTCGATCGTGTGGTAGATGGACGCATAGTCTGCCTGCGCGTTGGACAGTCCCATAAAGGTATCCTTCAGCTGAAAGAACTTGTTCAGATCTAAGTTTTCGCCGCGCAGTGACGCCGCCTTGTCGAGCGCGTTCTGCACGCCCTCGGCGGAATAAAAGAGCGCAGGCTCGTTCATATCGTTCCAAAAGCCGTCGATGCCCATATCGAGCAGGGTTTGATACTGTTCGCCGAACCAGCGGCGCACCTCGGGATTCAGAAAATCCGGGAACGCGCACATGCCCGGCCAAACGCCTGCCTCAAAGTCGGAGCCGTCCGCCTTTTTGCAGAAATAGCCCTTTTCCGTTCCCTCGTCATAGACGGAATAGCCGACCTCCTTTTTGACGCCGGCGTCGATGATCGGGATCAGGTGAATACCCTGCGCGCGCTTGTCCTGCACATATTCCGCAAAATGCGGAAACGTGTTTGTGTTGACGGTAAAGTCCTTGTAGGCGTCCATGTAGTCAATATCGAGATACACGCAGTCCAGCGGAATGCCTGCCGCGTCATAACCGCGGATCACGTCGTCCACCGTCTCGGCGTTGGGGTAGCTCCAGCGGCTCTGCTGATAGCCGAACGCCCACTTGGGCGGCAGATAGCTCTTGCCGATAGCGGCGCGGAAGGTGCGGATGATCTCGCGCGGCTGTTCACCGTCTATCAAATAGACGGCAAAATCCTCTCCCTCGACCGTGATCTCTGCCTTGTCTGCGGACGTATAGCCCAGATCCCAGCGGATGCGCGCCGGAAAGTCGATGAACAGGCCAAAGCTTTTTTTGCCGCTGACGACGATAAAATTATGCGCCGCATAGAGCGACCGCTTGGTCTCGGTGTGAAAGGGGTCGTCGGTGCAATAGCTCTCATAGATCCAGCCGCGCTTGTTGATGCCGCGCGGCGACTCGCCCAAGCCAAAGACGATATCCTCCGGCGCCAGCTCGAACCAAAAGCGGAAGCAGCCGTTTTCGAATGTATAAGCAAACGGAAAGCCCTCGATCGGCTGTGTGGGGACAGCGGCTGTGAGCGCGTCCGTTTGGATCGGATCGCCGTGTAAAAAACCTTTTAGCATACTCTCTCCTCCTGCAATTTATAGCGGTTATTATAAGTATAAACGATTTTGCCCCGACAATCAACACAAATCTTCACAAAAAACGTGCTTTTCGGTTGAATTTGGTTTCAGCTTATGCTATAATAAAAAAGTCTATAAGAATCCAGTAATATCCTTTGAAGGGAGTTTTTTAATATGTGCGGTATCTGCGGCTTTACCGGTCAGCCCGAACAGCGCGAAACGGTCATCCGTAACATGACGGAGGTCATCACCCATCGCGGTCCCGACGCCGACGGCTTTTACACCGACGACGCCATTTGCATGGGCTTCCGGCGCTTGTCCATCATCGACCTGGATGCAGGCCACCAGCCTATCTTCAACGAGGACAAGACCATGGTTCTCACATTCAACGGTGAAATCTACAACTACAAGCAGCTGCGCGAGGCGCTGGAGGCAAAGGGTCACGCGTTTGCGACCGAATCCGACAGCGAGGTGCTGATCCACGGCTTTGAGGAGTGGAAGGAAGAGATGCTGCCGCGTCTGCGCGGTATGTTCGCCTTTGCGATTTACAATATCGAGGAAAAATCGCTGTTCTTGGCGCGCGACGCATTCGGCATCAAGCCGCTGCACTACACGCAGATCGGCAACGACTTTGTGTACGCCTCCGAGATCAAGAGCATTTTGGAGCACCCGAATTTTGAAAAGCGCTTTAATAAGCGTGCGCTCGACACCTATCTTTCGTTCCAGTATGCGCTGCCGCCCGAAACCTTTTTTGAGGATGTCTATTGTCTGCTGCCCGGCCACTACCTGTTGTACAAAAACGGCAGCTATGATATTTCCCGATACTTTGAACCGCGCTTCCGTCCCGACGAAAAGCTCACCGAGGAGGAAGCGGTCGATCTGATAGAAAAAGCGTTTGAAAACTCCATCAACGCGCACAAGATCGCCGACGTGGAGGTTGGCTGCTTTTTGTCATCGGGCGTGGATTCCAGCTATGTTTCCACCTATTTTTCGGGACAAAAGACCTTTACCGTCGGCTTTGACTTCGGCGAAAAATACAACGAGATCAGCTGGGCGGAGACCGTCAGCAAGCTGATCGACGTAGATCACCACACCCACCTGATCTCGAGCGAGGAATTTTGGGACGCGGTGCCCACGGTGCAGTATTATATGGATCAGCCGCTCGCCGACCCGTCCTGCGTGGCGCTCTATTTTGTGTCGCGTCTGGCGAGCCGCTATGTCAAGGTCGTGCTCTCCGGTGAGGGCGCCGACGAGCTGTTCGGCGGCTACACCTGCTACAACGATCCGCGCGTGTTCCGCATCTATCAACGGTTCGTCCCCCACTTTTTGCGCAAGGGACTGCGCGCCATCGCGCGCAAGCTGCCCGACATCAAGGGACGCGACTATATCATCCGCGCCTGCGACCCGCTGGAGGAGCGCTACATCGGCAACGCCTATATGTATGACCTCAAACAGAAAAAGCAGATCTTGAAGGATCCCTCCATCGCCACCGCGCCGGAACGCCACACGCGCCGTCACTATTACCGCTGCCGCCGCTACGACGATGTGACCAAGATGCAGTACCTCGACATCAATCTCTGGATGACCGGCGACATTTTGCTCAAGGCAGACCGCATGAGCATGGCGAACTCTCTGGAGCTGCGCGTGCCGTTCCTCGACAGAGAGATGTTCAAGGTCGCCTCCAAGCTGCCCACGGAGCTGCGCGTTAACAAATCCAACACCAAGTATGCGCTGCGAAAGGCAGCGGCACGTCACCTGCCCGAAACGACCGCCGAAAAAGAGAAGCTCGGCTTCCCTGTTCCGACGCGCGAATGGCTCAAGGACGAAAAATACTACAATATCGTCAAACAAAAATTCCAGAGCGAGACCGCCGAAAAGTTCTTTAACACCGATGCGCTCGTTCACTGGCTGGACGAGCACTACAGCGGCAAGGAGGACAACAGCCGCCGCGTTTGGACGATCTATGTGTTCCTCGTCTGGTATGATATTTACTTTAACGAAAAGCAGCCCAAGGTGAAAAAGCCCGTCCATCATCTCGACGAGCTGCAGGCAGGCAAAAAGCCCGAACAGCCTGCCAAGACCCTGCAATCCGCTGTGGAGGCAGCCTCCGCGTTCTACGAAAATTCCGTATTTGAGGAAGAGGCGCCGGCACCCGAACAGCCGGCACCCGAACAGTCAACGTCTGAACAGCCGGCAGAAGGTGTCGCAGAGCCTGTTGCGGAACCGAACACCTTTGCCATTGAATCGGTTTTCGGCGATGACACGGAGCCGGAGATCCCCGCGTTTCTCGCGCTTCCGGAAGCAGACGCAGAGGAAGCTGCCGATGAACCGGCGGAAGAACCTGCAAAAGAAGCCGCTGCGGAACCGCTTGAGGGACCCACAGCAGAAGCCACCGCAGAACCGATTGAAGAAAACGTTGAAGGACCCGTAGAAGAACCGGCGGAAGAAACCGTTGAGGAGACCTCCTTTACCATTGAATCCGCGTTCGGCGACGACTCCTTTGACGACGAACAGTTCTTTGCGTCCGTACCGGCATTGGAGGACGACTCCCCCTTTGAGGAAGCGCCTGCATGGGAAACCGAAGCCGATGACGCGCCGCTCTCATTAGACGACACACTCTTTGAGGAAGAACCGGAATTTGACGACGAGCCGGATTATGAAGAAGAACCGGCTTGGAAGGAAAAGCCCGCGGAAGAAACCGCACCGGAAGAACCGGCATCCTTCCAAATCGAATCCGCGTTCGGCGGTGAGGAAGGCTTGGACGACGAGCCACTGTTTATTCAAGAACCGGATTATGACTACGAAACCGAAGAAACCGAAGAAACCGACGCTGCTTTTAAAGAAGAACCCGAAGAAGAAACGGACGGAGACTTTGAATCATTTGAATATGAAGAAGAAGCCGCTGAGGACGACGCGGCGTATGTCGATTATATAGACGAAGAGGACGCCTATGAGGACGCCGAGGCGCTCGACGGCGCGGAGGAAACGGAAGTCTCCGAGGCCGATGAGGATGACGCGTCAGCCGCCGCTCCCGAACAGGAGAACGAGCCCGAACTGATCGCGGACGACATCGCCGAGGACATACCCGAGTTGATCGCGGACGACATCGCCGAGGACGAGCCCGAATTGATTGCGGACGGCACAGACGCGGACAATCCGGAGCTGATTGCGGACGGCACCGACATAGACGAGCCGGAGCTGATTGCGGACGGCACCGACGAAAACAAGCCGGAGCCGATTGCGGACGAAACCGCTGCGAACGATCCGGAGCCGATTGCGGACAGCACCGACGAAAACAAGCCGGAGCCGGGTGCCGATAATCCGTCAGAGCCAAAAGCCGAGACAATGCCCGACGAAGCGGACGACGCGGCAGCCGAAGAAGCCGCGGAGCCGGACGAGTTGGAAGCAGAGCTGGTTGAGGAGGAGTCGCCAAAGCCGCAAATCATTGATGAAGCCGAGGGCATGGCGGACGAGGACACCGAAGAATTTGTCAATATCGACAATCCCTACGACAACGCCATCTATCGTCTCCCCAAAAAACCATTTAGGAACAAAAAGCCCGAAGCGAACGAATAATCAACGCCGACGGGCACGCGCTCTGCCGTCGCTGCAAAGCACCATCAAAGGCAAGACAGAGAGCAATCTATAAATATAAAAGGCGCACCACGTGTGCGCCTTTGTAACGGAATGACGCCGTCAGCCGCCGTGCAGAAACGTGAGCATTGCCGCCTTGACAAGCGGATATTCTGTCTCAAAATCGCGCAGCGGCAGCGGATTTTGCCCCAAGCCCATCTCCACGGTAAAGCCGCAGCGGTGAAAACGGCTGATGAACCAGTCCTTAAAGCCGCCGCCCGTTGCCATCGGCTCGGGGCTTGCAACGCGGTAGCCGCTGACCTCACTCATTTTTTGCGCCAGCGGCAAGCTCTGACGCGGTGTATGCTGCCCGAAATCCCAATAAATCTCACGGCCTTGGCTGTGCAGCGCCAGCACGCGCGAGGGATTTCGCTGACGGCAAAGCGCCGTCAAAGCACGCGTCTCCGGCTCGCTTTCGGCATGACAGCCGCCAAAGCGCGTCGCACAGGGAGCGGTGATGCCTGCCGCGCACTCGCGCCGTTTGACGCACTGCCATGCGGCGTCAAAATTATGATTGATATCCACACCGCGCGCATTTGCCT